>Ga0325400_1006752_pt1 | contig 10934 bp, 12 predicted proteins | sample PopdelMetagenome_2_FD_205662 | JGI IMG/M metagenome (GOLD analysis project Ga0325400, IMG submission 205662) | Populus deltoides microbial communities from Bellville, Georgia, United States - Xylem-PdKOR-R1 | ecosystem: Host-associated > Plants > Phyllosphere > Stem > Wood/Secondary xylem...
GGGTTCATCGTTCCATGCTGGCGGGTCGTCGGGTTCCAATGCGGGCCGGCGCTGGCGAAGTCGGGAGCATCGCAGCGACCCACGGTGTGGAGGTGGGCGCCATGGGTGCCGGGCGGCAGGCCGCGCGCATCCAGAGTGAAGCGGATACCGCCTGCGACCTCACTGGCGGTGGCGCGGCCCGCATCGGCGCCGGTCGCGGTCCGCAACGACGCCACGGCGGTCCGCCCGCCAGCCAGCGTGGAACCGGTTTCAGCATCGCGCGCGCAACCGGTGACCAACATGGCCAGCATCGTTACCACAAGGACGCGCATCGATTCGTCTCCCTTAGTAGGGGACAAGCGCCCCATCGGGCGGAGGGTTCCCGAGCGGCCAGCGGAGCAACGCCTGATAGCTGGCGCCCCCGCGGCCGAGATCGCTGCGGTAGAGAACTAGGTGGGGGCAAACGAACGGCTGGCTCGACAAGCCGGCATGGCGCTGGAGCCAGGCGTCGACCGCGATGCCCGCACCCGCGCCGCGCGACAGCCGCGCCACGGTGACATGAGGCAGAAAGGCGCGCCGGTCGGGGGCGAGGCCAGCTCGTACGCATGCCGCATCGACCTTGCGGTGCAGCGCCGCGAGCGGCTCTCGCGGAGCCAGCGCGGCCCATAGCGTATGCGGCCGGGCGCGTTCGCCGAAGCAGCCGACCCCCGCCAGGGCCATCGTCGGCATGGCCGCGGCCACCTGCGCCAGCGAACCGGCGAGGTCCTCGGCCTGCCGCTCGTCAACCTCGCCGACGAAGCGAAGCGTGAGGTGGAGCTGCTCGTCGTCCTGCCAACGGGCGCCGGGGACACCTTCCATCAGGTCGAGCAGCGCGGCGCGCACGGGCGGCGGCGGCCGTAGAGCGACGAACAAGCGGATCATAGCGGCCTGTAACGAGTTCTTGCTGGATCGGTGCCGCGCCGCACGGATCGCTTGAAAAGGTTCGGTGCGCGCGCGATATTCCAGATCGATCGGCATCCTCGCCGGCAAAGGAGCAATTCTTCCATGGCCAATTGGTCGGATCCCCGCCTCGGCACCGCGCCCTTCGGCAAGGCGGATCGGGCGGGCGCCACCTCTACCGCCTACGATGCGGGCCTCCGCTCGTACATGTTGCGCGTATACAACTATATGGCGTCGGGCGTCCTGTTGACGGGCATCGTCGCGATGCTGTTCGCGGCAGGTGGCGCGACGTCGCTGGCCGCGCAGGTGTTCATTGGCGGCGGTATCCTGAAGTATGTCATCATGGTCGCGCCCTTGGCCGTCGTGTTCGGCATGAGCTTCGGCCAGGCGCGGATGTCGACGGGCACGCTGCAAGCGCTGTTCTGGGGTTTCGCGGTGCTGATGGGCCTGTCGCTGTCGACCATTTTCCTGGTCTACAGCGGATCGTCGATCGCCGGGGCCTTCTTCTCCACCGCGGCCGGGTTCGCGGCGCTGAGCCTGTACGGCTACACCACCAAGCGTGATCTGTCGGCGTTCGGCACTTTTCTGATCATCGGCCTGGTCGGGCTGATCGTCGCGTCGATCGTCAACGTCTTTGTCCAGTCGGGCCCGCTGGGTCTGGTGATCTCCGCGATCGGCGTGCTGCTGTTCGCCGGGCTGACCGCCTATGATACCCAGCGTACCAAGAGCCTGTATTACCAAGTGCGCGGCAGCGACATGGAGGGCAAGGTCGTGGTCATGTCGGCGCTGAGCCTCTACCTCGACTTCATCAACATGTTCCTGTTCATCCTGCGCCTGTTCGGTTCCAGCCGGAACTGACGCGCACCAGTCCGGCACGCAAGGAAGGGCTCGGCGGGCGACCGCCGGGCCCTTTTCGCATCCCGCCTCTGCGGAACGGCGGGTGCATGCCGATCGTTTTGAAGGGGAGCAATCATGGAGGGCAACATGAACGGTATCGATGATCGCGCGCTCGACAGCATGTCGGTGGCGCCGAACGCGGGCAACCAGGAGCGTGACGAGCGCCAGGACGCGGGGCGGGACAAGTCGATCGCCAAGCGCCTGGAGAAGAACCCCGACAGCGCCGACGCCCGACTGGATGCCGGATTGGACGAGTCGATGGACGCCAGCGATCCGCCCTCCTCTACCCAACCCGTCCATAACCAAGGCCCGGCGGAGTCCTCGGGCTACGATCCGGAGGCGGAGCGCAAGCTACAAGGCGGCGGGTAAGCGCGCCTGTTCCCGCCTTAGGCTCCCATCCGGACACATCGCGCGGCAGCTTATGCTCCACTACCGTAGTAGTTCATCGGCTTCTCTAGAAAGATTGTTGCGTGGGAGCCGCACTTAATGAACGCAGTGCATCTTGAGGCGTCTGCAGTGCGAGGCGATATTGCGGTTCTGGCACGTTCGTGCTGCTGTTGGGACAGCTAGGGGGCAAGCCGTTAAGCGTGGCGTTAACCATGTCGCGCTATCCATCGCCCTTTAGCAGTCACATGGCGGGGTACGACGCGATGGGTGCACGGGCGAAGCAGGCCGAAGGCGCGATGACGTTGGCCGAGATGAAGGAGTTCGCGAGCTTCGGGGCCGCGACGCAACGTTATATCCGTCGGTCTCTCGACATCGGGTTGGATCGCGACGACGCGCTGGAGCGGTGGTCCCGCGACGTTGTCGAAGCCGCCAGCATCCGCGCGCAGGCGAACCACTATCGTCTCCTCCCGCGGTTGCGCGACGAGCTGCCCGACGACAGCGGGCTGGACTCTGTGGAAACCTTCCTGGCGCCGCTGACCACGCTCGCGGCGTTCGACCTGGGACAGGGTCGGATCGCGAGCTTCTCCGCCTTCCGCTTCCTGTACGAGCGCCTGATCAGTGCCGGTGCCCGCCCGTGGCTGCCGGCGGCCTTTTGTGCCGCGGCGGCGCTACCGCATCTTCATCCCGAGCTTCGGCGCAAGCTGCTCCAGTCGATCAGCGAGGCGGCGGCCACTGCCTCCGGCTGGTCGAACCGGCCGCCGAGCTTCTTCCCGCATTGGGTAGAGAAGGTCGACATGGCGGCATGAGCCACATCCGGTCGGCATGGTGTGCGCTGGGCCAGACCTGAGCCGATCCTGGCTCTTCGCCGATCAGGTTCAACGCGCTGCGGACGACGATCGTAACCAAGCGGATGCGTCGACCGAAACGGGCCGGTGCGTGACCACGCCGTAATCGGGCGACTACCGGCAGGATCGCCATCCCATCGCGCCGCGCTGTGCGTGGTCGAGATGGAGATGGTCGCGGTGAGCGGCATTGTAGTCTGGCGAGAGGGTCGTCGCGAACAGTCGGCAGGCGCCGTCGCGAACCTCGTGCAGGAAGCGGGCCGGTGGATCGTCGCCGGCCCAATCGCGGACGATCGTGATGCGCCGCCCGTCGGCCAGGCGGAACCCGGCAATGTCGACCGCGTCGGCGGTGGCGTGCTCGCTCCAGCTGCCACGGTCCCGGCCGTACATGCGCCGACAGTTGTAGCTGCCGAAATGCTCGATCGTCACCACCGCGCTGCCGAGGATGCGTCGCGCCGCAGGTTGGACATGGTTCCACTCCCACATGGCCAAGCTGGCCGCCACCGGGCAGGCGATCCCGAGGTTCGTCGGATCGAATGCGATGCGGCGCGCGCCCGCCGGCTTCAGGCGGACGGCATCGTCATAGCCGCAGGCAGGGCCGTCGCGGCGGGGCGGTAGCGCGGTGTAGCGGACCCCGGCACGCCGCAGCAGCGCCTCGCAACGGGGCAGGTCGTCGGCAAGGGCGCTGAGCTTGCGTCCGGTCGCGTCGCCTACCGGAGCGCCCAGATCCAACGCGGTCCATGGCAGGTCTTGCGGACGCCCTCGCATCGCCGCCCATAGGAACAGAGCCGATGCGGAGAGCAGCACCGCCGCCAGCGACACCGCCACCAGCCGCCGCACCCTGCGCAGCACCACGGCGCTCACCCCCGTGCCACCTGATCGAGCGGTTCCGCGGTGACCGGATAGCCCAGGTCTTCCGGAATGCAGAGAAAGCGGCGCCCGCCCCGATCCTCCGTCCAAGGCGTGATCGTCCGAACCGGATGGCGAACCGCGTCGGCGACCGCCTCGGCGAAGCTGGCGAGGCCGGCCAAGCGTTCGAGGTTGCGGCGGGTGGGAAAGATGACGCGGATCGTGCCACGATCGGCAGCGGCCAGGCACTCCGCCGCGCTCGCCCAGGCAAGGCGTGTATTCTCACCCCCGTCGACGCTGGCCGATGGGGCGCCGACGGGAAGGGCGGCGAGGTAGAAGCGGGTATCGAAGGTGCGGGTAGCGGGGTGATCGGGGCGCCAGCGCGCGAACGGTACCAATCGGTCCGGCTCCAGCACCGCCTCCGCGGTCGCGAGTACGGACCCGAACGGCTCGCCGGCATGAAGCGCCGCACGCATGGCGGCGATCGCCGACGGCGGAGGCACGGTGCGGAACCCGATCGGCAGGCCAACCTCTTCCAGCGTCTCGCGAATCGCGGCGATCCGGGCCGCACCCTCGTCCGGGTCGCCGGGCATGGCGGCGGCCATCGTCCGGTCGCCAGGGTCGACGCGCCCGCCGGGGAAGACGGTGGCACCGCCAGCGAATGCCAGCGTTCCCGCCCGCTCCACGGTGAGCAGGTCCGGCGCGGCGCCGAACCGTTCGCGGAAGATCACCAGAGTGGCGGCGGGGATCGCATCGGTCATGCGAAAGCCGCAACGCGCGACCGCGGCGATGAGGTGCGTACCAACCCTTATCGTGTTCGTGTCGGCAAGGAGGCAGTCCACGCCACCCTGGGCCTTCGACTTCGCTCCGCCTGAACGAATAATGGTGCAACCCGATCGGACGCTGCGTCAAGCCGTTCTCCGAAAGCTGGAACGCGCAACCGGTCCGGGCGCCCGGAACTATGATCCAGGTAGCTTGGCGTAAACGGAGGCGCTTGGCCCAGACCGCGGTCGGAGCGATGGCCCCGGTACGCGCTCCACCCGACGGGCGGCTTGGCAGCCAGCGAAGCTTGAAGATCGGTGATGAACATCGTGGCGCGGCTGACCCGGCCCCACCCGAGTGCCACGCTAAGACAAGACGGTGCTCGGCGCCAAGTCGGCGGACATTGCAACCGCGTCACCTTTGGGCAGTACCCATGGCTCGCGCAATGGGACGTCCGACGGCCACCGTCGATGTTGCGTGAAGCGGCAACGTCTTTCGCCACATGCGGATGGGTCGATCGCCTTGACCGACATCGACGAGTCCGGCGTGTGCGTCAGGACAGCGGGTAGTGGCGATCGGATGCAGCGCGATGGGACTCCCGGAGCTGGCCGGTAGGGTCGCAGTTGGGCACGTGCCAGGTGTCGCCCCACATCGCGCGCAAAGGCCGATACTGGCGTCGGCCGGCCGCCGGGCCGAATCAAATACCGGCCAGGGTGAGTCGTTCGAGCTGGTCGCGAGTCAGCGCGAGGGTCATGGCCGGGACAAGGTCGCGGAGCTGCTCGACGGTGGTGGCGCTGGCGATCGGCGCAGTGACCCCCGGCTGCGCGATGAGCCAGGCGAGCGCGACCTGCGCGAGCGACCCACCGGTTTCCGCCGCGACCTGGTCCATGGCGGCGAGCAGCGGTGCATGACGATCGATCAGTGCCCCCATCTGAGCACCGCGAGGACTTTTGCCGAGATCCTCGTGGGACCGGTATTTGCCGGTCAGGAAACCGGACGCGAGCCCGAAATAGGGCAGCACGCCGATATTTTCCTGGACGCAGTAATCCTGCAGCTCGCCCTCGAACGCAGTGCGGCTGACCAGATTATATTCCGGCTGCAGCACGTGGTACCGTGCGAGACCGTCGCCTGCCTTGGCCAGGTCGACCGCATGCTTGAGGCGGCGCGCATGGTAGTTGGACGCGCCCACCACCCCCACCTTGCCCGCCGCGGTGAGGCGGGCGAAAGCGGCCAGGGTCTCCTCCAGCGGTGTCGCGTCATCGTCGGCGTGCGCGTAATAAAGGTCGATGCGATCGGTCCCGAGCCGCCGGAGCGAGGCCTCGCACGCCCGCTCGATCGCGGCGGCCGACAGGCCCTCGTCGCCGAGCTTGCCGACCTTGGTGGCGATCTGCACCCGGTCGCGCCGCCCGCCGGTGCGCAGCCATTCGCCGATCACCGTTTCCGACTCGCCGCCGGCATGACCGGGCACCCAGGCCGAATATACGTCGGCGGTGTCGATCATGGTTCCGCCGGCGTCGACAAAGGCGTCCAGCACCGCGAAACTCGCGTCGCGATCAGCGGTCCAGCCGAAGACGTTGCCGCCGAGCACCAGTGGCGCGATCTTGAGATCGGTGGCACCCAGACGGCGCCGCGTCACGTCCGTCATTCCGCCGTTCCGTTCCCGTCAGCCGATTCCAGCTCGACCGCGTTGGCGTCGACCGCGTTGACGTCGAGCATGTCCGCGGCCTCATTCAGCCGACGCTCGTCGTCAGCCGAGAGGCCACCGGGCGCCTGATCGGCGCGCGAGCAGGCGGCGAGCAACGCCAAGGCGGCGACCGCCGCCGCCCACCGGCGCGGCATCAATCGCGGATCGCCTTGCCCGCATTCTCAAGCGCGCGGCCGGTCGCATCGGCGGCGCCGTCGGCACCGTTGGCGATCGCGTCGCCGGTGCGGTCGAGACCCGCGCCGATGTCGCGGCCGGCATTGTCCATGCTGCGCCCCGCATCATCCAGCGCGGCGTCGACGTCGTCCGTCGCGTTGGCGGTGGTGGCGCGGGCATCGGCGGTCGCGGCGTCGGCATCGGCCGCCATGGAGTTCTGGGTGCGATCGCTGCACGCGGTCAGGAACAGGCCGGCGGCCAGCAGCGGAAGGGCGATGCGCTTCATGAACGATACTCCGTGGTTGTGCGATCCTGTCGCCGCCAACGAGCGTAGCGGCAATCGGCTCCCGATCCGTGTTCCGTTGACCTCATATAAAGATATCTTTATGTCTTGAACCCATGACGACGATGGCGCTCGACATCTTCCGTGCCCTGGCGGACGCGACCCGGCTGCGCATCCTGGCGCTGGTGCGGCGCATGGAGCTGTCGGTCGGCGAGTTGGCCCAGGTGTTGGGCCAGTCGCAGCCGCGCGTCTCGCGCCACGTCAAGATCCTGGTCGACGCGCGCCTGTTGGAGCGGCGCAAGGAGGGCAGCTGGGTGTTCGTGGCGTTGGGCGACCGGCGCGTGGTGGCCCCGATGTCGGAAGCGCTGGACGCATGGGCGCGGCACGAGCCCGATCATTGGGCGGTCGCGGACGCGGCCCGGCTGGCGGCGGTGCGCGCGGACCGCGCGGCGTCGGCGGCGAGCTGGTTCGAGAGCCATGCCGGCGAGTGGGACGCGATCCGGTCGCTCCACGTCGAGGAGAGCGCGGTGGAGGCGGCGATGGCCGCGGTGCTGGGCGAGGAGCCGGTCGGCACGTTGGTCGACATCGGCACCGGCACCGGCCGCATGCTGGAGCTGTTCGGCGGCCGCGCGGCGGCGGCGCTGGGGATCGACCGGTCATCGGAGATGCTGCGGCTGGCGCGCGCCAAGCTGTCGGGGCGGGGCAATACCGAGCTGCGCCAGGCCGACCTTTATGCGCTGCCCCTGGCGGACGGGGCGGCAGACGTCGCGATCCTCCATCACGTCCTGCATTACGCGCAGCAGCCGGGGGCCGCGATCCTGGAGGCGGGACGGGTGTTGGGACGGAACGGACGGTTGCTGATCGCCGACTTCGCACCGCACGACCGGGAGGAACTGCGTGCCCGCGACGCCCACGTCCGGCTCGGTTTCGCGGACGATCAGGTGGCGGCCTGGGCGGAGGCGGCGGGGCTGCGGCTGGTCCGTACCGAGACGCTGGCCGGAGGCGAACTGACGGTGAAGCTATGGCTGGCGTGCAAGCCCGTCTCGATCAAGGTCGAGAGGGACGGTGCGAGGCTGCATGAGGTAAAGGCGGCATGACGATCTCGGTTTCCCAACTCGCCGACGCCCAGTGCGCGCTGCAGGCGCCGCTGTTCGCCGATATCGGCGGCGACGTGGCAGTGAGCTTTGAGTTCTTCCCGCCCAAGTCGGAGGCGATGGAGGCGCAGCTGTGGGACGCGGTGCGCACGCTGGAGCCGCTCGGCCCGCGGTTCGTGTCGGTGACTTATGGCGCGGGCGGCTCCACCCGCGAGCGGACCCACGCCACCGTTGCGCGGGTGCAGCGCGAGACCAGCCTGGCGGCGGCCGCCCACCTGACCTGCGTCGAGGCGACGCGGGACGAGATCGATCAGGTGGCGGAGGAATATTGGGCGGCGGGCGTGCGCCACATCGTCGCACTGCGCGGCGATCCCCCGACCAAGGGTGCCAAGTACGCGACCCATCCGGGCGGATATGAGAACGCCGCCGCGCTGGTGGCGGGGCTGCGACGGCTGCACCCGTTCGAGATCTCGGTCGCGGCCTATCCGGAATTGCACCCAGATTCGGAGCATGCCGCCGCCGACCTCGACAATCTGAAGCGGAAGCTGGACGCGGGCGCCAACCGCGCCATCACGCAATTCTTCCACGAGCCCGAGACCTTCTTCCGTTACCGCGACGAGGTGGCGGCGGCGGGGATCGATGCGGAGATCGTGCCGGGGATCATGCCCGTCACCAACTTCGCATCCGTCCAGCGGATGAGCGCAATGTGCGGCACCGCCGTGCCGCCATGGATGGGGCGGTTGTTCGAGGGGCTGGAGGATCAGCCCGCCGCGCGCCAGCTGGTCGCCGCGACGCTGGCGGCCGAGCTGTGCCGCAAGCTGTATGCCGGCGGGGTCAAGCAGTTTCACTTCTACACGCTCAACCGCGCCGATCTGGCCTTCGCGATCTGCCACATCCTGGGAGTGCGAGCGAGGGCCGGCGTCGAAGTCGCGGCGGCGTGAACTTCCACCGTTCGTCCCAAGCGAAGTCGAGGGACGGAGCCGAGCAAAGCCGAGGCTCCTCGCCGCGCTCGAACAGGTGTCTCGACTTCGCTCGACACGAACGGGTGACGGCATGACTGCACGCGAACGATTGCTGGCCGAAGCGGCCAAGCGTATTCTGATCACCGACGGCGCGTTCGGGACCGAGATCCAGAACTGGAAGCTGTCGGAGGCCGACTATGCCGGCGACCTCGGCCTCGGCCACGACCAGAAGGGCAACAACGACATTCTGGCGATCACCAAGCCGGAAGTGCCCGCGACCATTACCCGCGCTTATCTGGACGCGGGGTCGGACATCGTGTCGACCAACACCTTCTCCGCCAACCTGATCAGCCAAGCCGATTACGGCGCGGAGCACCTCGTCCGCGAGATCAACGTCGAGAGCGCGCGCATCGCCCGCGGGCTGGCCGACGAACATGAGGCGCGGGACGGCCGCCCGCGCTTCGTCGCAGGGGCGATCGGGCCGACCAACAAGACCCTGTCGCTGAGCCCCGACGTCAACGATCCAGGCTATCGCGAGATCGACTTCGACTATCTGAAGGGCGTATACCGCGCGCAGGTGGACGCGTTGCTGGAGGGTGGGGCGGACTTCATCCTGATCGAGACCGTGTTCGACACGCTGAACGCCAAGGCGGGCGTGATGGCGGCGACCGACGCGGCGCGCGATCTGGGCCGCGACGTGCCGATCATGTTGTCGATGACGCTGACCGACCTCAGTGGTCGCAACCTGTCGGGGCATACGGTGGAGGCGTTCTGGCACGCCGTCCGCCACGCCAGGCCGGTGACGATCGGTCTCAACTGCTCGTTCGGGGCGGAGCAGCTGCGGCCGCACGTCAAGGTGCTGAGCGAGCTGTGCGATACCCTTATCATGGTCTACCCCAATGCGGGGCTGCCCAACGAGCTGGGGGCGTATGACGAGGCGCCCGCGACTACGGCGGGGCTGGTGCGCGAATGGGCGGCGGCTGGGCAGGTCAACGTGCTGGGCGGCTGCTGCGGGTCGACGCCCGCGCACATTGCCGCGATCGCGGAGGCGGTGCGGGCGCTGTCGCCGCGGGCGATCCCGGTGCCCGCGGTGCGGACGCGGCTCGCGGGGCTCGAGCCGTTCACGATGGCGGCATGACCACCGCCACCCCAGCGAAGGCCGGGGTCCATGGCTATCGCCGCGCACACCATCAGCAGACATGGACCCCAGCCTTCGCCGGGGTGACGGATAGAAGATGACCCAATCCTCCACCCAGTTCGTCAACATTGGCGAGCGGACCAACGTCACCGGCTCGGCCGCGTTCAAGAAGATGGTGATGGCCGGCGACTATGCGCGCGCGGTCGAGGTCGCGCGCCAGCAGGTCGAGAACGGCGCGCAGGTGGTCGACGTCAACATGGACGAGGGGCTGCTCGACGCGCACCACGCCATGACCACCTTCCTGAAGCTGATCGCCGCCGAGCCCGACATCGCCCGGGTGCCGGTGATGATCGACAGCTCCAAGTGGGACGTGATCGAGGCGGGGCTGAAGTGCGTCAGCGGCAAGCCGATCGTCAACTCGATCAGCATGAAGGAGGGGGTCGAGCAGTTCCTCCACCATGCGCGCCTCTGCATGGCGTACGGCGCGGCGGTCGTGGTCATGGCGTTCGACGAGGTCGGGCAGGCGGACACCAAGGACCGCAAGGTCGAGATCTGCGCGCGCGCCTACGACCTCCTGATGGAAATCGGCTTCCCGCCGGAGGACATCATCTTCGACCCCAACGTGTTCGCGGTGGCGACGGGGATCGAGGAGCATAACAATTACGGCGTCGACTTCATCGAGGCGTGCCGCGAGATCAAGGCGCGGTGCCCGCACGTCCACATCTCCGGCGGGCTGTCGAACCTGAGTTTCAGCTTCCGCGGCAACGAGCCGGTGCGCCGCGCCATGCACTCGATCTTCCTCTACCACGCGATCCCCGCGGGGATGGACATGGGGATCGTCAACGCCGGGCAGCTCGACGTCTACGACACGATCGACCCCGAGCTGCGGACCGCGTGCGAGGACGTGATCCTCAACCGCGATCCCGAAGCAGGCGACCGGCTGG
>Ga0325400_1006753_pt1 | contig 10934 bp, 11 predicted proteins | sample PopdelMetagenome_2_FD_205662 | JGI IMG/M metagenome (GOLD analysis project Ga0325400, IMG submission 205662) | Populus deltoides microbial communities from Bellville, Georgia, United States - Xylem-PdKOR-R1 | ecosystem: Host-associated > Plants > Phyllosphere > Stem > Wood/Secondary xylem...
GCTCTTCCACATTTCCTTCAGGTTGAATTCGGTGACGCGCGCCTCGTCGGGCGTGATGGTCGCGCACTTCACGCCGACGCCGTACTGCTTGATCGCCTCGGCGCTGTCGATCGTGATCTGGTCGCCTGTCTCGTCGCGCTTCTCGACGGACAGGTCGTAATATTTCAGGTCGATGTCGAGATAGGGCTTGATCAGCCGCTCGCGGATCCACTCCCAGATGATGCGGGTCATCTCGTCGCCGTCGATCTCGACAACAGGGGTTTTCACGGTGATCTTGGCCATGCTCTGACATCCTTGGGCGTGGAGGTTGCCGCGGCGTCTAGGGGGCTGGTCGCCGGCTGGCAACGGGCGGCTCCCCGCGGCAAAGGTAACGAAGGTACACCGAAACGCGTCGCCGCGAGACGGCGCATCCGCCCCAATACACCGAGTCGCATGACCGGCGATGCGATCGTCCGCAACGAGCTATGCCGTTCGGCGCCGGTAGGACAGCGGGGATCGTCGTTGTCACCCCCGTGTCATGGCGGTAGACCCCATCCATGCCATCGCTCGACAAGCATCAGACCCCGCTGCCGACCACCACGGTCAAGTGGCGCTTTCCCGCCGTCCACCAGGAAGGCTATAAGTTCGTTGGTATCGCGATCGGGCTGACACTGCTCGCCACGGTCCTGACCAAGGTTCTATTCTGGCCGTTCGTCGGTTTGACGATCTGGGTCGCCGCCTTCTTTCGCGATCCCGTTCGGACGACGCCGCAGGGCGACGGCCTGATCGTGGCACCGGCGGACGGGCTGGTGACCATGATACAGCGCGTGCCCGTACCGCGCGAGTTGGCAGCCGAGCTCGGCGATGCGCCGCGGATGCGCGTGTCGATCTTCATGTCGGTGTTCGACGTCCACATCAACAGATCGCCGATCGCCGGCACGATTCGGCAGGTCGTCTACATTTCTGGCAAGTTCCTCAATGCCGACCTCGACAAGGCATCCGACGAGAATGAGCGGCAGCACTTCGTGGTGGAGGGGCGGAACGGCAGCAAGGTCGGCTTCACCCAGATCGCGGGGCTGGTCGCACGGCGCATCGTCGGCTTCGCCAAGCCGGGCGACATGGTCGCGGTGGGGCAGCGGGTCGGGCTGATCCGCTTCGGCAGTCGGGTCGACGTCTACCTGCCCGACGACGCTGCGCCGCAGGTCGCGTTGGGGCAGCGGTCGATCGCGGGCGAGACGGTGATCGGCCGGGTCGGCGCGACCGCCGCGACGGGCGTGGCGCAGTGACGTTCCGTTCTACGCGTCATGCCGGGTTGGTCCCGGCGTCCACGGTCCCGCAGGCGCGGCGATGCTGGTGTACGCGTCTCGGTGGATGCTGGCATACAGCCGGCATGACGACGATCGGTAGCGGTCGTTGAGCTTGCGTCCTCGGCTTCGCCGCCCGAAGCGCGGCCTGCCGCTGCGCGCCGTCGCTCCCAACGCGGTGACCGCGCTGGCCCTCTGCTCCGGCTTGTCCGGGGTGCGGTTCGCACTGGAAGGCCGGTTCGAGATCGCCGTGACGATGATCATGGTCGCGGGGGTGCTGGACGGCATCGATGGGCGGATCGCCCGGCTGGTCCGCGGCGAGAGCCGGTTCGGCGCGGAACTCGATTCGCTGTCCGACGCGATCTCGTTTGGCGTGTCGCCGGCGCTGATCCTTTATCGCTGGTCGCTCGCCGGACTGCCGCGCATCGGTTGGATCGCCGCGCTGGTGCTGGCGGTATTCTGCGCGTTGCGCCTGGCCCGGTTCAACGCCCGCATCGACGAGAGCGACCAGCCGCACAAGTCGGCGGGCTTCCTGACCGGGGTGCCCGCGCCGGTCGGGGCGGGGCTGGCGATGCTGCCCATGTACCTGTGGTTCTGGACGGAGGCACCGATCTTCGCTGACCCGCGGCTGGTCGCGCCCTGGGTCGCTGGGGTGGCGGTGCTGATGGTGTCGAGCGTCGCGACCTATAGCTGGTCGTCGATGCGCTTGCGCCGGACCATCCGGTTCGAAGCGCTGGCGGTAGTGGTCCTGGTGGGGGCCGCGCTGATCGCCGCCCCCTGGCACGCGCTAACGGTGATCAGCGCCGCCTATCTGCTGACGATCCCGTTCTCGGTCGCCAGCTATGGCCGGATCAGGCGGCTTCGCGGAAGCGACGCATCGATGCCGGCATCGGCGCGGATGCCCAACGCCTGACCGCGATCCGCCGTTCGGCATGCGCCAACGTCGCGAGCGGGGCGAACGGCTCCTCCACCTGTCCGGTGGCCAGCCGCACGATGCGCCGCCACTGCGGCGACACCGTTGATGCGATGATCGCGATCGAGGCGACCAAGGCGCTTGCGAAAACCAGTGAACCGATTACCATCATCATGTCCGCCTCCCTGATGCGAACGTCATGCTAACCCGATCCAATCCGCCGGTGCGGGATTGGTTCCGAGAAAGGTTGCAGGAAAAACAACCACTTTGGCTGTCAAATCAGCCTAAGCCGGCGCGTTCCTGAATTCCGTTCCGTACGCAGTCACCATATGTTCCAGTTGCGTTCCACTGTCAAGCGGGGTGCGCACGGCTTGCGCGTAGCGATGTGGTGGCGTAAGGCGCGCGCCTCAACCCCGCATGGGAAGCATCATCAACCGGTGCGCCGGCCTTTGGCCACGCGTCACTCGCTTCCCAGAGGCATAACCGGAAGGAACCCACACCATGGCGGCACCTGTCGTCTCCATGCAGCAGCTGATCGAGACCGGCGCGCACTTCGGCCACCAGACCCACCGCTGGAACCCGAAGATGAAGCCCTACATCTTTGGCGACCGCAACGGCGTCCACATCCTCGACCTGTCGCAGACGGTGCCGCTGTTCGCGCGGGCGCTGGAGTTCGTGTCGTCGGCTACCGCGAGCGGAGGCAAGGTCCTGTTCGTCGGCACCAAGCGCCAGGCGCAGGAGCCGGTCGCGGAGGCCGCGCGCCGCGCCGGCCAGCATTTCGTCAACCACCGCTGGCTGGGCGGCATGCTCACCAACTGGAAGACCATCTCCAACTCGATCAAGCGGATGAAGGCGCTGGAAGAGCAGCTGTCGGGCGACACCGCCGGGCTGACCAAGAAGGAGGTGCTGCAGCTCACCCGCGAGCGCGACAAGCTGGAGCAGTCGCTGGGCGGCATCCGCGACATGGGCGGCGTCCCCGACGTCATGTTCGTGATCGACGCCAACAAGGAGGAGCTGGCGATCAAGGAGGCCAATACGCTGGGCATCCCGGTCGTCGCGATCCTCGACTCGAACGTGTCGCCGGACGGCATCGCCTTTCCGGTGCCCGCCAACGACGACGCCAGCCGCGCGATCCGCCTGTACTGCGAGGCGATCGCCATCGCCGCGACCCGCGGCGGCCAGGAGCAGCAGCAGCGTCGCGGTGTCGACATGGGCGCGATGGCTGAGCCGCCGCGCGAGGAGGCCGTGTCGGTCGAACCGGCGGTCGAGCCCGAGCAGCAGGGCGCCGGCACCCCGATGGGCGCTGGCGAGGGCGCGGGTGCCGAGGCCGAGCGCCAGATCGACGCCTGATCCGTCATCGGGATTACACGCGGGCGGGGCAAGGCGAACGCCTCGCCCCGCCCGCGACCATATTCAGCCTGGAAGGAACACCGACATGGCCGACATCACGGCTTCGATGGTCAAGGACCTGCGCGAGAAGAGCGGCGCGGGGATGATGGACTGCAAAAAGGCGCTGAACGAGACCGCGGGCGACATGGATGCGGCGATGGACTGGCTGCGTACCAAGGGGCTCGCCGCCGCCGCCAAGAAGTCGAGCCGCACGGCCGCCGAGGGGCTGGTAGGCGTCGCAACGTCAGGCACCAAGGGCGCCGCCGTCGAGGTCAATTCCGAGACCGATTTCGTCGCCAAGAACGACCAGTTCCAGGATTTCGTTCGCGAGGTGACGCAGATCGCGCTTTCCACGGGCGACGACCTAGAGGCGATCAGGGGCGCGGCGATGCCATCGGGCACGACCGTATCCGAGGTGCTGACCAACAATATCGCGACGATCGGCGAGAACCAGTCGTTGCGCCGCGCGCGTCAGCTGTCGGTGGAGAAGGGCGCGGTCGTCTCCTACGTCCACAATCAGCAGTCGGCGGGTCTGGGCAAGATCGGTGTGCTGGTGGCGCTCGAGTCGGAGGCGCCGGACGAGGTGCTGCAGAAGCTCGGCAAGGACCTGGCCATGCACGTCGCCGCGGCGTTCCCGAAGGCGCTCAACGAGGCCGACCTCGACGAGGCGGAGATCGAGCGCGAGCGCGCGATCGCGACCGAGAAGGCGGCCGAGAGCGGCAAGCCCGCCGACATCATCGCCAAGATGGTCGAGGGTGGCATTGCCAAGTACCGCAAGGAGCACGCGCTGGTCTCCCAGCTGTTCGTGATGGACGGCAAGACCAAGATCTCCGACGTGGTCGCCAAGGCGGGCAAGGATGCAGGGGCGACCATCGTCCTCAAGGACTATGTCCGCTTCCAGCTCGGCGAGGGGATCGAGAAGGAAGCGTCCGACTTCGCCGCCGAGGTCGCGGCCGTCTCGGGCGTGCCGCAGGCGTCGAAGCCGGAGTAAGCCCTTCATCCCTCTCTCCTTGGAAGGAGAGGGAGGGAGCCGCGTTTCAGCGGAAGGGAGAGGGGAACGCCGCCCATGGCTCGCACTGCCCCCCTCCCAATCCGCTGCGCTCGACGTCCCTCTCCCCTGGAGAGGGGGAGATTTGGTGCAGGCGGTTGCTCCTTGGCCCGCCCCCGAGTAGCTGACATTGCCATGACCACCCGCCGCTTCACCCGCATCCTCCTGAAGCTGTCGGGCGAGGTCCTGATGGGGGACGGCAAGCTCGCGATCGATCCGGAGGTCACCGCCCGCGTGGCGCAGGAGATCGCGGACGTTCGCGCCCAAGGCTATGAGCTGTGCGTTGTGGTCGGCGGCGGCAACATCTTTCGCGGGCTGTCCGCCGCCGCCAAGGGGATCGAGCGCGCCACTGCCGATTACATGGGCATGCTCGCGACCGTCATGAACGCATTGGCGGTGCAGAACGCGCTGGAGCAGATCGGGGTCGAGACCCGCGTCCAGTCGGCGATACCGATGGCGTCGGTGTGCGAGCCCTTCATTCGCCGCCGCGCCGAGCGGCACCTGGAGAAGGGGCGCGTGGTGATCTTCGCGGCCGGCGTCGGCTCGCCTTTCTTCACCACCGATTCCGGCGCCGCGCTGCGCGCCGCCGAGATGAAGTGCGACGCGCTGTTCAAGGGCACTTCGGTCGACGGCGTTTACGACGCCGATCCGAAGAAGGTCCCGACCGCCAGCCGTTTCGACACCGTCACTTACGGCCGGGTGCTGTCCGACGACCTTAAGGTCATGGACGCGTCGGCGGTGGCCTTGTGCCGCGACAACGACATCCCGATCGTGGTGTTCAACATCCGCCAGCACGGCAACTTCGCCGCGGTGCTGGCGGGCGAGGGCACGTCCACGATCGTCCAGACACAGGAGAAGACCGATGCCGGCCTATGACAAGTCGGACCTGGAGCGCCGCATGGCCGGCGCGACCGAGGCGCTGAAACACGACCTGGTCGGCCTGCGCACCGGCCGCGCCTCGACCGCCCTGCTCGACCCGGTGACGGTGGAGGTCTACGGCTCGCACATGCCTCTGACCCAGGTCGCGACCGTGTCGGTGCCCGAGCCGCGGATGCTGTCGGTGCAGGTATGGGACAAGTCCAACGTCGGTCCGGTCGAGAAGGCGATCCGATCCGCCGGGCTCGGGCTCAATCCGATCAACGACGGGCAGACGCTGCGGCTGCCGATCCCCGACCTGACCGAGGAGCGGCGCAAGGAGCTCGCCAAGCTCGCGGGCCAATATGCCGAGAAAGCGCGGATCGCGGCGCGCAACGTGCGGCGCGACGGCATGGACAGCCTCAAGGTCGACGAGAAGAAGAACGTGTTCGGCGAGGACGAGCGCAAGCGGCACGAGACCGAACTTCAGAAGATCACTGACAAGACCATCGCCGACATCGACGCGGCGGCGTCGGCGAAGGAGAAAGAGATCCTGGGTAAGTGACGGGCGAACAGCGCATGCTGTTCAGCCCATGCCGGGGGCATGGGTGGCCCGGCACTCACCAGGCCGCGAGCGCGACGCCGCATCGTCGCGGGAAGCGGAGCGGCGTGTGATGGCGACCGCGCTCTCCCCCGTTCCGTCGTCCGCCCCCGTACCCCGCCACGTTGCCATCATCATGGACGGCAACGGACGCTGGGCGAAGAAGCGGCTCCTGCCCCGCTTTGCCGGGCACAAGGCGGGGGTGGAGGCGGTGCGCCGCGTCACCCGGGCGGCGCGCGCGTTGGGGATCGAGGCGCTGACGCTGTACGCCTTCTCGTCGGAGAATTGGCGCCGGCCGGAGGCGGAGGTCGGCGACCTCATGGGCCTGCTCCGCCTCTTCATCCGCGCCGACCTGGCCGAGCTGATCGAGGAGAATGTCCGCCTACGCGTGATCGGCGACTATCGCCGCCTCGCGCCCGATCTGGTGGCGATGATCGACGATGCGGTGGCGCGCACCGCCGGCAATACGGGCCCGATCCTGGCGATCGCGCTCAACTACGGCGCGCAGGCCGAACTCGCCGCCGCCGCGCGCCGGCTGGCGGCGCGGCTGCCGGCCGATCAGATCGACGAGGCCGCGATTGAGGCGGAGCTCGACACCCGCGACCTGCCGCCGCTCGATCTCCTGATCCGCACCAGCGGGGAACAGCGCTTGTCCAACTTCCTCCTGTGGCAGGCCGCTTACGCCGAGCTGCTGTTCGTCGACACGCTGTGGCCGGACTTCGGGGCCGACACGCTCGCCGATGCGGTGGCGACGTTCGGCCGGCGCCAGCGGCGGTTCGGCGGGCTGTGAGAACCCGCGCGTGAGCCTGCCCTTCGACGAGCGCGATCCCGCCGCGCTGCCGACCCCCGATGCCCGGCTTCGCACCCCGTCCAACCTGCGCTTGCGCATGGTCGCCAGCGCGGCGATGATCGCGGTGGCGCTGGCCGCGCTGGCGGCGGGTGGCATCCTCTTCTGGCTCCTGGCGGTGGTGGCGGCCTTGGTCATGGCGGCCGAGTGGGCGAACCTTCACGGCGCGACCGCGCGCGAGAAGCGCATCGTCCAGTTCGCGCTGTCGGTGCCGCTGGCGGTGATGGCGCCGCCCTCGCTGGTGATCGAGAACCGCGACTTCTTCGCCGCCGGGTTGCTGGCGGGGGCGGCCTTCTTCGCCGCGATCGTGACGGGCAAGCGGGCGCTGGCGGCGGGCATCCTCTATTGCGGCCTCCCAGTCCTGGCGCTGACTTTCCTCCGGCGGCAGGAGGACGGCATGCTGCTGGCGTCCTGGACGCTGTCGCTGGTGTGGGCCACCGACATCGGCGCCTTCTTCGCCGGGCGGACGATCGGCGGACCCAAGCTTGCCCCCGCGATCAGCCCGGCCAAGACCTGGTCGGGGCTGGCCGGCGGCATCGCGCTGGCGACGCTGCTGGCGGGGGCGTTGTGGAACGCGGAGGGCCTGTCGATCCACCTGTTCGCGGCCACGCCGGTCCTGGCGGTGCTGGCGCAGGGCGGCGACCTGTTCGAGAGCGCGGTGAAGCGGCGGGCGGGGGTCAAGGATTCCGGCACGATCCTGCCCGGGCATGGCGGCGTGCTGGACCGGCTGGACGGGCTGGTCCCGGTCGCGCCGGTCGCGGCGCTGCTCGTCTTCGCGACGCCCTTCCTCGGGTGAGAAGCGTCACGATCCTGGGTGCGACCGGATCGGTCGGCACTTCCACGCTCGACCTGGTCGAGCGCGAGCCCGACCGGTTCCGCGTCCGCGCGCTGACCGCCAATTGCGATGTCGAGCGGCTGGCGGCGGCGGCGCGGCGGACCCGGGCGGAACTGGCGGTGGTCGCGGACGAGGCCTGCCTGCCCGCGCTGCGCGACGCGCTTGCCGGCACGGGGACCCGGGCGGAGGGTGGCCGCGCGGCGGTGATCGCGGCGGCGGGGTCGGGCGCCGACTGGACCATGGCGGCGATCGTGGGGCTGGCCGGGCTGGAGCCGGTGATGGCGGCGGTGGCGGGCGGCGGCACGGTGGTGCTCGCCAACAAGGAGCCGCTGGTGTCGGCGGGCGACCTCGTCCTCGCCGCCGCGCAGGCGTCCGGCGCGACGCTGCTGCCGGCCGACAGCGAGCACAATGCGGTCTTCCAGTGCCTGGACCCCGCGCGGATCGGACGGGTGCGGCGCATCATCCTGACCGCGAGTGGGGGCCCTTTCCGCGACTGGTCGACCGAGGCGATGGCGGCGGTCACCCCCGAACAGGCGGTCGCCCATCCCAATTGGTCGATGGGCGCCAAAATCTCCGTCGACTCAGCGACCATGATGAACAAGGGGCTGGAGCTGATCGAGGCGGCACGCCTCTTCCCGGTGCCCCACGACGCGATCGAGGTGGTGGTCCACCGCCAGTCGGTGATCCATTCCATGGTCGACCATGTCGACGGGTCGATGCTGGCGCAGCTCGGGCCCTCCGACATGCGGGTGCCGATCGCGCACTGCCTTGCCTGGCCCGACCGGATGGCGACCCCGATGGCGCCGCTCGACCTCGTCGCGCTGGGACGGCTCGACTTCGAGGCGCCCGACGAGGCGCGCTTCCCCGCCCTGCGCCTTGCCCGCGAGGCGCTGGTGGCGGGCGGCGCCGCGCCGGCAATCCTCAACGCCGCCAACGAGATAGCGGTCGCGGCCTTTCTCGATGCCCGCATCGGCTTCCTCGAAATTGCCGCAATCGTCGCCGATACGCTGGCCCGTTACGCGCCGCCCGCGCCGGAGACGCTCGACGCGGTGGTCGCGATCGACGCCGAGGCGAGGGGAAGGGCGACGCGGCGGATCGAGGATCTCACGGCTTGACCGATGCTCCGGGCTTTCCCCTCTATTTTCTAGCCTTTGTCGCCGTGATCGGCCCGCTCGTGTTCGTGCACGAGATGGGCCACTATCTCGTCGGGCGCTGGTGCGGCATCAAGGCGGAGGTCTTCTCGATCGGGTTCGGCCGCGAGGTGGCGGGCTTCACCGACCGGCGCGGCACCCGCTGGTCGCTAGGCTGGCTGCCGCTGGGCGGATATGTCCGCTTCGCGGGCGACATGAACCCGGCCAGCCAGCCTACCCCCGAATGGCTGGCACTGCCCGCCGCCGAGCGCAATCGGACCTTCCAGGCCAAGCCCGTGTGGCAGCGCGCGCTGGTGGTGGCGGCCGGCCCTGCGGTCAACTTGGTGCTGGCGGCGCTGATCCTGGCGGGCTTCGCGCACGTATATGGCACCAATCAGACCCCCGCGATCGTCGGCGGCGTCGCGCCGGGCAGCGCGGCGGCGGCGGCCGGGCTGCGGGAGGGCGACCGGCTGGTGGCGCTGGACGGCCGCGGGGTGGACCGGTTCGCCGACGTCGCCATGCACATGCAGCTGCGCCCCGGCGAGCGGGTCCGGCTCGACATCGTCCGGGCCGGCCGACCGCTGACGGCGCAGGCGACCGTCGGCACGGTGGTGCAGCGCGACCGGTTCGGCAACGAATATCGGATTGGGCGCTTCGGCATCGCGTCGCCCCCGCCCGTCTACGTGCCCGTGCCGATCGCGCAGGCGCCCGCAGAGGGTGCCAAGATGGTGGCAGGGGTGATCCGCCAGACGCTCGACACGCTGGGCCAGATCGTCACCGGGCGCCGATCGGTCGGGGAGCTGGGCGGGCCGCTGCGCATCGCCAAGGTCGCGGGCGAGCAGATGTCGCTCGGCTGGCCGGCGTTCGTCGGGCTGGTGGCGCTGGTCTCCATCAATCTGGGGTTCATCAACCTCCTGCCAGTCCCGATGCTGGATGGCGGTCACCTTCTTCTTTACGCGGTGGAGGCGGCGCGCCGACGCCCGTTGGAGCCGCGGGTGCAGGAATGGGCGTATCGCGGCGGGTTCGCGGCGCTGCTGGCGCTGATGCTGCTCGTGACCTTCAACGATCTCGGGGCTTTCGGATTGTGGAAGGGTCTGGCCGGGTTGATCGGTTGATCCAGCTAGGGCAGGGGCGGCACCGGGCAGGGGTTTGTTTCCTTACGCGTTTCGGGGTGGGTTCGTGATTTCAGCTAAGAGTTCCATGGCGACGCGCGCGGGCGCCCTGCTTCTGGCAGGCACGATCCTGGCGGGTCTGCCTTGCGTCGCCGACGCGCAAGCGCGGCAGGGCGCCGCCCGCCCCGCGCCGCCACCCACCCCCCGGCAGGACAGCGGCCCCGCCGTCGTCGTCACCGATCCCAACGCGAAAACGATCAAAACGCTCCGCGTCGAGGGCGCGCAGCGGATCGAGCCGGAGACGGTGCTTTCCTACACCAAGCTGCGCATCGGCATCCCCTACAACGCCGCCAGCCTGGACCAGGCGCTGGTCGACCTCCAGGCGTCCGAGCTGTTCGCCGCCTACGAGATCCAGGGGGTCGAGAGCGGCGACATCGTCATCCGCGTCCGCGAGAACCCGATCATCAACCGGGTGATCTTGGAAGGCAACAAGCGGCTCAAGAACGACAAGATCCTGCCCGAGATCAAGCTGAAGCCGCGGCAGATATTCACCCGCTCGGCCGTGCGCGCCGACGTCGCCCGGATCGTCGAGCTCTACCGCCGGCAGGGCCGCTTCGCCGCGGTGATCGAGCCCAAGCAGGTCAATCTCGACCAGAACCGCGTCGACGTGGTGTTCGAGATCAGCGAGGGGCCGAAGTCTAAGGTCCGGCAGATCAACATCATCGGCAACGAGGTGTTCTCCGATGACAAGCTGCGCGGCGAGATGGTGACCAAGCAGGCGCGGTGGTTTCGCCTGCTGTCGTCGGGCACCTCCTACGACCAGGACCGGCTCAACTACGACCAGCAGAAGCTTCGCCAATTCTATCTGACGGAGGGGTATGTCGACTTCCGCGTCACCAGCGCAGTCGCCGAGCTGACGCC
>Ga0325400_1006754_pt1 | contig 10933 bp, 5 predicted proteins | sample PopdelMetagenome_2_FD_205662 | JGI IMG/M metagenome (GOLD analysis project Ga0325400, IMG submission 205662) | Populus deltoides microbial communities from Bellville, Georgia, United States - Xylem-PdKOR-R1 | ecosystem: Host-associated > Plants > Phyllosphere > Stem > Wood/Secondary xylem...
AAACAAAGAATATCAAGACATTTTATATATGAAACATAGGCAAAACATTAGTTAAATGTGGATGAAACTATCGAATAAAATGGTTGCATCAGTAAGAAACGCCAGTAGCAGTAAAAAAGATGTTTTATCATCGTTTGTTAGCGTGAATGTCTTGTTATTTTCCATGCAGTATGAATATGCTAGTTTTCCATGTGTGCTCCAACCAAAAACCATTCCATAAGCTGGAAAATCATTGGTAGTCCACATCAAAGCTGCCCTCATAAGAAAATTATGTTTTGTCGATACATCATAAGTTAACGCGCCGAAGGACTATAACTGTGTCAACTCATCAATCAACGGTTAAAGGCAAACATCTATATTTCAGCTTTGACTATTAAGACCAAGTATGACCATATATAAAAATATGAATTCTGACCTTATACACATCCCCGATGGCAAGTTGTAAATAGTTAGTATAACCAGCCAACAAGAATAAGGAGCAACCAATTACCTGAATGGATTGAATTTGTCTATACATAGCCCAAGGTGAACATTCATTAATTCAGCTAAAAAGGGAGGATGCATATTTTTAAAGTGTTTCCATACTTCACCATCGAAGGGTGCACCATCACTCCATCAACCACATCATGTGATTGGTGTCATGAATAACCTTTGTGCTCTAGGTGTGGTTGAGAAGTCTCTAAGTTTTTTATGTGCTACAAGAGTCTTTCTCCTGCCAATTCCGAGTTTATAACGAGAATGCCCATATGTCTAGAACTCAGTCAGCTCAACATTTTTAAGGTAGTACAACATGAAGAAGTTTGGACACATGTTAATTTTCTGGTATCCTAGATCGAGGGGTTTCATCATGGACTTAGTAGTATAAAAGTTCTCTTTTAGCTTGTTCCCTTCAGGTAAAATGCTTCTCGACCATTCGACAATTCTGTCATAATCGGCCTCACTCAACTCATAATTTGACTTGGTGGTAAACACATGTGCGATGACCAATAATTTATTGTGATTTGTGCAGCCATCCCATAATGGTTAGTTAGAATCTCTCAAAAGATTGAAAAACTTGGCCGCGTCTGCATTAGGTTCTTCATCTACGGTTTGACATTAACCAATATGACCCTGATTTATTCTTATTACATCCATAACTATAATCCTATAAGGATTACTGCTGTCAGTTTCAACTCCATGCACATTATTAGCACTAAAAGTTGACAAAACCATCCTTTCTACCATGGTCTTGTGAGGAACAAATGGTTCTCCGTGTGCATACCAACACAAGTATTCCTTCATGAACCTTTTATGTAAAAGATGCATCGTTACTACATCTGGATGAAGAAAATTTTTATTTTGACACCTCCTGCATGGACTCCTAATACCGCCTGCACTATTATTTCTCGGAATAGATGTTGCGTAATTAATAAAACCCTATGCCCCATTACAATAATCCATCCTCCGCAATCCTTGAGGTGAATCCTTGTACATCTATGAACGATCATTCACGACTTCTATATATATATATATCAAATAATGTTGACAACAATATGTATTAATTAACAACATTAAGTAAATAATTAACTTACTTTCATACTTCTCTTAATTCATTATCAATTATCTATGTACATGCAAATTTGTACACATTAATTCATGAAAATTACAACTCGACAATAAAATTGACAAAATATAAAACGGACCCATTAAACAAGTGATTATTTATACCATCGCAACACATCAAAGTCGGTAATTTGACATAAGTTTTCGTAATTTACAAACAAATATAATTTTATAAAATCTAAAACAAACCACAACATGTACAAAACCATTTATCCATACAACAAGTTTGTTTGAGAAAAAAACAATAAAACAAGTAAACACCTTGTAAACCCCGGTTATAATTGTTCTGGGTATTTAAAAGATGAGAAATTTAACCAATAGTAAAATGGGTTAAATTAAATTAAAGAAACCTAAATCAAGATAAAAATAGTGAAATTAATGAAATGAAAAGTGAATATAGTACTAAATCATTAAAAAGAAAAACATGTATGAGGACAAAATGAATACGTAAGATCAAGAAAGGTCAATATTCAAATAACAAAAAGTTGGGAGTTTATATATAAATGATAAAAAGGGGTGGGGATAAATGTGCAATTACCAAGATGTTATAACTATAAATATCATTCTATTTTCTCTCTTGGAGGGACTGGCAAGAGTAAGAGAGAGTTTAGGGAGAGGCTGGAGAGAAGATATATTGATGGCAAATCAACTGACAGCTATAACTCCACCTTCCATCGTTGGATCAGCACGATATTCGAATATGTTGTTCTCATCCATGTCGTGTACATTGTCACCGTAGGGAGTTTCTATATCAGTCCCTGTTTGAGAGATATCGAGGGAGGAAAATATCTGGGAAAATACACTTCTGGACAGTCTTCTTTGCTGTCTGTTTTCTCCTTCGGCCACCATTGGATTAGGCTATAACTTAGATATGTTGGTTCTTCCTGATTCTATTTAGATTCTGAAAGGTGGAGATTTGAAACAAACATTCGGTATAGAAGTTATGTATCTCGCACAGTAGGTCTACAAGTTTGAGGTCAGTTCGGTTAAACCCATATTTCTGGAAATTCCATCATTTGATGAAGTTAATATTTGGATATGTTATTCTCATAATAATGAATTATAACTTGAAAGTATGGATTGTTTGGAATATTATTCGTTTGTTATTTATGGTTGATTGAAACTGTTGTCAAGGATTGTATTTAGAAGAATATTATTCGGAAAGTTTGTAAAATCGATAAGAATGTTTTATTTTGACGTTAAGAGGGAAGATTGAAATAAATAAGAAAATTTGGCTCTTATAAAGATATTTTTTTGACACTCTTAAATGATATGTGATATGGCCAGGGGTTGAGATAAAAGAGAAAAAGTTAAATTATGGATGTTGTGTGTAAATGGAAAGGTTGATGAATCTGGACAGATTCGTCTCCTGACTTTTGGAGAGAATTTAAGTAGGAGGATGAGAGAATTAGGATCAAGTTTCTTCATAGTAATGGTAGTTTTGGATGTTAGCTAACTAAGAAAATTGGTCTTGCTCAATATGAAGCTGTAGAACCCCAGTTATGGGTCATCAACCGAGATTGGGTCTTGATAGACCCTATACGGTAGTGTTTGTTGATGAGCTATTTTGACTATCTCAAAGGCAGAACTGGGTTCTCCTTCCTTCAGAGAACTTGTAGCCTTGTGTATTAGCTTTCCAACGAGACTAATCTCGCTTGAAACAGAGTTCTATAACTCTAGATATAGTTAAAAATCTAATGAGTGTTCAGAAAATAACAGTTCAATGTCTAGACAGTAACAGTTGGACAGTAACAGTTCAATGTGTAAACAGTAACAGTTCAAATGTCTAGACAGTAACAGTGCAAAGTTGGACAGTAACAGTTCAAATGTTTAGACAGTAATAGTTCAAAGTCAGACAGTAATAGTTGGAAATTTCACGTGAATATTATATAAAAGAATTGAGTCATATGCACTTACACATTGAAATACTAACTCTGAAAATATACATGATATATGTATGTATGTTATTATGAGGAAATGAACATGCATAGAAAGTAACATGAGTAATGGATGAATATGGATTCTTTATAATATCGGCCTAAAGGAATGATAACTATGGTTGGATAAAGGATGACAACATTAATGGGTGTAATGAGTTTATGTAAGATTCACTTTTAAATGAAATGTTGATTGTTGTTGATGTATGAATTATATATTGATGATGTGAAGGGAACATGTTCGTCGATTACCGACATGATGTGTGTCAAGTAAAAAAAAAAATTTATTGTTGTTTTGGGCTTGAAAAGTCGGGTTGTTACAGCCCAATTAAAATCTTGTACTACAAAAAATATGCAATAAAAAATTAACATTTTAAAATTATTTTTAAATTAAAAAAATAGTAGATTTACTTACTTAAAATGAAAAATCCGCAATAAAATTGTTATTGTTACTGGAAAAGTCGAGAAAGGATAAGGGGTGATGTGGGGGTGGGGGGGCTGTTTGTTGCAGATTTGGGAGGGGAGGAGAGGGTTGACGGCCAGTTCATACATTAACTACTAATGATGGATTTACTGACGTAATGTTTTTGTCTGCCAATCCGTCGACAATTCTGTTGGTAAAAGTAACATGTCACTTTATGGCTTATCCTGTTTGAATCAAACTGTAATTTCGTCGGTAAAAGCGTCCCTAAAAAAATACATGTCATCATAATTTTTGGTTTTTTTAAATTCTTTTTATTCTGATTGTAATTCCCTTAGTATTTACAGACGAAACCAGTCCATCGGTATTTATCGATGGATGTAGCGATGGAATAAAATCAGTTGATAAATATCACTCCAAAATATCGACTGAAGTTTTCTGTTGGTGATTTTGTTTTTATTCGTAGATTTTCTGGTAGTTAAATAATTAATAGTTGGCTAATTGCCCATGATTTGAATTTTTTTCTCTAAGTTGGAAAAAGTCCAATCACCTTAAATCATAACATTATAGTACTAGGTAATTAGCCAAATAATTCTTAATAAGCCACCGGTTACAGAAGACTTGTGGTTCCATTCAAGAAAGTCATGGAAAACGAAGAGAGTGTTTAGAAACATGGTGGAAATTATATTTTTAAAAATTTTAATTTTTTTTGTGTTTAAAAATACTGATATTAAAAATAATTTTTAAAAAATAAAAAAAATCTCATCTTAATACATTTCTAAATAAAAAATACTTTAAACCATTATCAATACTACAATCTCAAACAGGCCTAATAAATACAAGAAAAGTCATCGGGCCGGGTAACACTTTCTTGGATGGTGGCATCAAACTCTTTCCGCTTCAAAAAGTCGTGGTCTCACATCTCAAGGAACATTTATCGTCATATATATATTTTCAGATTTTCTTCCTCAAAAAATAGTGTGATCTAGTGAAATTTTCTTCAAATTTTGAGGTTCTTGATTTGATCAAAGGGCTGCTAAACGATCCGTGAATATTTCCCTTATTTCTTAACCATTACAAATGTATTAAATCCCATTCCAATCTTCAAATATATGCTCAGAAACAGACATATTTTAAGTTGGTGAGACAGAGGGAGCTTCATCTCATAAAATTCTGGTTGTTATCAATTGTTATGCCCATGGTTATGTTAACAAGAGACAGGCGGAATTTGAAAATGGCAGGCGCCTGAAATTAGATATCATGAATGCATTTTGTACAAGTAGAGTTTGGTAAGATACTAGAATTGGATAGGACAGGATTGAATTCAATGGATCAATTGTTTTGTTTTCTGTTTTTGGTTCATGTTCTTCGACATATTTTGTTCAACAGTTTGCAATTAATTACCCTTTTTAAGTGCATTTCTCATTTTATCTATATTTTGTGAGATTGAAAAATTTAATAAAAAATGAATAACATTATAAGATAAAAAATAATTAAATTGTCATGAAAAAACACCAAAAAAACTAAAGGGGTATTTTAAAGTTCGGTAGCGATTGTTTTTCAAAGTGTTTTTTATTCAGAAATGTATCAAAATAATATTTTTTTTTATTTTAAAATATTATTTTTGACATTAGCACATCAAAATAATTTAAAAAAATAAAATAAAATTTAAAGTAAAAGAAATAAAAAATATTTTAAAAAAACAAAAACATACCACAAACAAATATTTCTTGCAATATTACTCATATTTTTTGTCCGATCTTATGTTTTGTCCGAATTGCAGCCATTACTCATATTTTTTGTCGAGACTTGAGAAGCCTTCTGGGCCACGAAAAGCCACCAGACACAACAACACTTGCAATTTTTTTTTTCTATAAACAGTTGACGATGAAAAATTATAGTTATTAAATCTGATCCGGGAGTTGATCCGGTCAAGGAGCTGAGTTGCGAGTTACACGGGTTAATAAAAAAAATTAAAAAAACATTTGAAATTTTAATATTTCATATGAAAAAATTAAGAAACAATTCATGTGAATATAGACTATATATTGTAAATAATGAAGTTTAAAAGAACATATCAAAAAGTTTTTTATCCCACATTGAAAATATATTATGTTATCCTTTTAAATTGAAGTATTTAAACAAATTTTTTTTTTTATCTTACATTGAAAAAATATAATTTTTTTTCATGTAAACATAGAGTATATATACTAAAAGATTGAAATTCCACATTGAAAAAATAATTTTTTTTCTTGGGAACATAGAGTATATATACTAAAAGACTTTAAATCCTACATTGAAAAAATAACTTTTTTCTTGTGAACATAGAGTATATATATTAAAAGGTTTCAAATCTTTCAAATCTCATATTGAAAAGATACTATGTTATCCTTTTAAATTAAAGTATTTAAACCAAAAGGTTTTTTATCCCACATTAAAAAAACATAACTTTTTTCTTGTGAACATAAACTATATATACTAAAAGACTTCAAATCTCACATGAAAAAATAACTTTTTTCTTGTGAACATAGAGTATATACACTAAAGGGTTTCAAATCTTTAAAATCTTACATTGAAAAGATACTATGTTATCCTTTTAAGTTGAAGTATTTAAACCAAAATTTTTTTATCCCACATTGAAAAAACATAACTTTTTTCTTGTGAACATAGAGTATATATACTAAAGGACTTCAAATCTCACATTGAAAAAATAATTTTTTTCTTGGGAATATAGAATATATATACTAAAAGGTTTTAAATTCCATATTGAAAAACATATTTTTTTTGTGAACATAAGGTATATATATGAAAGGGTTTCAAATCCCACATTAAAAAAATATAATTTTTTTTCTTATAAACATAAAATATATATATGAAACGGATTCAAATTTCACATTAAAAAAATATCTTTTTTCTTTGGAATATATTCTAAAGTGCTTTTAACAAAAACCATTGGGTGGCACAAACAAATTGCTTTTCTTCTACGCTACACTAAACTCCTTTTCTAGCTGTGCATGCCACATTCTTTTCTCCCTTCATCACTGCTTCTCTAACTCCTTCTGAGTTCCGATTAAGTCAGATCATCGTTTGAAGATCTTGTTGGTCCAGGTAAGCTCCATGTTCTCTTTTCGCCAAAATTACATGTCATCTAGAATTCTTGCAAGTTACTCTTTTTTACCCTGATATTGTTCAGGAGTTCTTGACTTGATCAGATCTGAGTTCAGGACATAGTTTCTTGCTCATTGTGTTCTTACAAGCTATATAGTAAAGCGTGAATTAAAATTCTCAAAAAAAAAAAAAAAATTAAAAGTATCTTATTGAGCTTTACAAACAATTTATTGGTGTCATTAATCTAGTGTGTGATTCAAATTTTCTATTTAACATATTAAATAAAAACTAGTACTTTCTCTATATAAAACTATAATTAAAGGGAAACAAGAAAATAAATGATCTTTCTTTTACCAAAACAACGTTTAACATTACCTCTAGGTGTTTTCTTGCCATGGAGAAATATTTTTGGTGGGCATTTCCGAAGAAGATCGGTGATGGTTTTAAAAATATCCATAAGGGCAGAAAGTAGACATGGCAATTAATTTGATCCAATACGAGACAAACACCCTCTATGAACAGCTCAAATAACCTAGCTTTAACTTGATCATATGGGAGGCGGGGAAATTGTGGATTTTGATGCTCCTCTTAACTTACTTTTCATCACCAATAATAAACTGTAATTTAATTAATATTAATATTTTTTTCTTTTAAAATGTTTTTGAATTCGACTTTCTTATATAATAATGAAAAAACCTTTCTTTAACCTGATTAACTAGTAATATTATTTTTATCATGTATCTCGTGCCAACTTCTATTAGGCCTCTCTACTTTCTAGAGGGATTTGAGGACAAACAAATTTGTATTTTTATATATGTTTCTCTTAACAAATATGTTCTCGATCAAAGAATATTTTTTATTTCTATCATGAAATAAAACTAAAATATAACTTAATATTCTCCAAATGAACAAAAATATTAATATACTTTCGTATTAAAGAATATCTTATTTTCTTCGATTAACTCCAAGTTTACCATATTAACCAACCCTTAAGATAACACCATACCTTTACGCACAATGATCACTTTGCTTTTGCTTTTGTCTTTTTATTCTTCTTCTTTGAAAAACATCACTTTCGTTTTTTACTAGATCCAATCTAGTTTTTGGCTAATAGTTTGATCTTACCCTTTATGGTGGTTCTCGACTTCCTTGTGTTTATCTTGGAAAATGTTCTTCTAGTTTCTGTATTGGTATATATGGCCTCGTAAGGAATACTTTGCTTCCTTTTACTGATTCTTTTTTGCTCTGAACTTCACTTAATTCTTTCTTTCTCTCAAAGCAGGACAGGAGGTCTCCTGGTTGTCGACCAGCTTGGCACTGGTTCCTTCTTCTGTGTGCTAATCAAAATCCTTGAAGACAATATAATGGACCAAGTTTGTTTTCCTTTCACTTTTTCTTAATCTTGTTAGTGCTATTTTCTTGTTATATATATTTTACTTGATCATGATTAAGAAAGCAAGAATCTCCAGCTTGCTTTTTTGTTTTATCCAACTGTAATAACCCAATTTTGGATTCTTTAAATTTTCTTGAATGCTATTTTATATCTATTTTTGCTCATAAAAATCCAAAAAAATTAAGAAAAAGTTTAAAATTCAAAAATATATTTTCTCGAGTCAACTGCCCTTTTCCAAAAAAAAAACGCTCATTGGGTCAATATGGGTCAAACTGTGTCGATCGGGGTAAAAAATATCATTTTTGATGAAAACCGAGTCCACTGGTCAATATGAGTCAAACCATGTCAGTGGGGATGAAAAAATAAGTTTGATGCCGTTTTGGGTCAAAACTGAGTCCACCGGATCAATACGGGTCATACCATGTTGACCAGGGTAAAAAATGAGTTTCATGCCGTTTTGGGTCAAAACCGTCATTTTCGGATTAAACCAAGTCCACGAGTCAATATGAGTCAAACCATGTCGACCGGGATAAAAAATGAGTTTCAGGTTATTTTGGGTTAAAATCAGTATTTTCAGTCAAAAGCCGGTCTACCAAGTTGTTACCATTCGAAAAATATTTTTTCTATATTTGAAATTAATTATTTTTGTTATTAAAATTGATTTTTAGTAGTTCAAATTAGGTTTATTCAATAATGCAGAAGTTTTTATTGGAGTAGTTGGTGCTGTTGGGGTAGTGAAATTTTTTCTTCGGACAGAGCCGTATCTCTTGGTTATAAATTTCAGTGTCCCCTCATTATTGCTTATAAAACCCAATGAAAATTAATGAAAATTTGAAAAAAAGAGGGAAGGAAAAAAAAAGAGAGAGAATAGAGGAGGAGAAGTGAATACGTAATACTATTCTCTTTTTTTGCGTTTTTATTCCAGCAAGTAAGATATTGATTTAAAAAAAAAACAATTCAAAAAATACAAAAAATATCCTAATCGTTGATCTAATAGTATTTAGTTCTGAAACCGTGATTGGATTTGATATAGCTTTCTACATTATCTAATACGAACATTATAAATAATTGAATGAGATTGCAAGTAAAAAAAAAAAAAAAAACTCATTCGGTGTAAAGAGAATTTCATTCAATTGGACGCTAAGATTTTAGCCTTAAGATGGGAGGACAGAAATTGTAAGTTTAGTAAAAAAGCAGCTCTTTTTAAAAATTTAGCATTAAGATCTAGTCCAATTTTCTTTGGGTTTATTTAGTTTGAAAATTATATGATTTAGTCTAAAATTTTATTTTATTCACATTTTAATTTTTAAATTTGAAAGAAAAATAAAAAAGTCACGTTATGAAATGAAAAAAAAATTATCAGTTGGTCATATTTCCATATTAAAAAATATCGATCTCAATATCTACGAGTTCTATTGAAACAAGAGGAGTCTCATTAAAGTTTTTTAAAACTTTCATAATGTTTTAAAAAGTAGATCAATGTTGATTATGTGTTTTTGGACCTTTTTAGTATTTTTAAGTTGATAGATTGAATTTTTGAGATTCTAAGAGTATTTATTAAATATTTTTAAGTAAAATTGGATTGAATAATAGATTTTAAAGTAAGAAAACACCCCCTGAGTTTTCAGCCAACTCTAGTGAGCAGATTCTCGGCATTAGACTACTCTTCAATTACTTTGGATCTATCTCTTTTACTTCAATTTTATTTCTACCCTTGTATGTTTCCCATCGTTAATCTTCCATTATCGGCTTTTTGGATCAGTGGTGTCGCACCCGACATCGCGGCGGCCTTAAAAAAAAATCACAGATCGTGGAAAAAGAACAGATTTCTGGCATCTTGTTCTTTTAGGGAAAATGTCTTGTTTAAGGAGTCGCCACCTAGTATTATGGTCACTAGGAACCCTAACTGGTCAACAGAGATTCTATGGTACGGGACTGGTTACGTAAAAGGGAAGATATTATCACCCCTTAAACATTCTGCCTGAGGCAGACTGCATTGCTGGTTTTGTCTTAAATTGCTAAACATTTATCCGCTTATGCTATGATGATTTGTTTATGATATTCCTGACTCTGGCGCTAGTGAATATTCGATCGCGAGTAATTCCAACTCTGGCGTTGGTAAAAATTTCACCACGAATAATTCCAACTCTGGCGTTGGTAAAAATTTCACCACGAATAATTCCAACTCTGGCGTTGGTAAAAATTCGTAGCTATAAAAAAAAAAATCAGTATATATTTTTTTCTATTCCTGATCCTGATATCAGTGAATAAATTGAAAAAAAATATTTTTTTCTAAGACATGCAAAATTTTTATTTCTATACTTTCTATTTTTTTATTTTTTATTTTTTTATTTTTTTATTTTTTTTGGGGGGCTGGGCCCAGCTCAGCCCATGTGGGGGCTGGGCTGGACCCAGCCAGCCCGGCCTGGCCACTGGCCCAAACCAGTGGCCCGGCTGGGCAAAAGAAGAAGA
>Ga0325400_1006755_pt1 | contig 10932 bp, 10 predicted proteins | sample PopdelMetagenome_2_FD_205662 | JGI IMG/M metagenome (GOLD analysis project Ga0325400, IMG submission 205662) | Populus deltoides microbial communities from Bellville, Georgia, United States - Xylem-PdKOR-R1 | ecosystem: Host-associated > Plants > Phyllosphere > Stem > Wood/Secondary xylem...
AGGCGTGTTCGGGCAGGATGCGGTTCTTGAGCGTCTGGTGCCAGCGCTCGATCTTGCCCTGCGTTTGAGGATGGCGGGGCGCGCCGCGGATATGGGTCATGCCCCGGCTGCCGAGCCAGTCTGCCAGATCACCCGCGACGTAGCTCGGCCCGTTGTCGGAGAGCAGCCGCGGCCGGTGCGCCACCTGCACATGATCGAGCCCGGCCGCCGCCAGCGCCAGATCGAGCGTGGCGGTGACATCGCCAACCTGCATCGTCGCGCACAGCTTCCACGCCACGATGTAGCGCGAGAAGTCATCCAGCACGGTCGAGAGGTAGTACCAGCCCCAGCCGATCACCTTCAGATAGGTGAAGTCAGTCTGCCAGAGTTGGTTGGGTGCGGTGGTCTTGTTGCGGAACTCGTTGGCGGCTTTGATCACGATGTAGGCCGGGCTGGTGATCAAGTCCTGGGCCTTGAGCAGGCGGTAGACGGTCGCCTCCGAGACGAAGTAGCGCCGCTCGTCGGTGAAGCGCACCGCCAACTCGCGTGGGCTGAGCTCTGGTTCCTCCAGTGCGAGGGCGACGATCTGATCGCGAACCTCGGCGGGCAACCGGTTCCAGACCCGGCTGGGTCGGGACGGGCGATCCGCCAGTGCCTCGGGGCCGCCACGCTGGAACGCGTCGTACCACCGGTAGAACGTCGCCCGGGTGACGCCGAGCTTCTCCAGGGTGGAGCGCACCGGCAGATGGGATTGCTCGACCAGCCGGATGATCTCCAGCTTCTCGGAGGCCGGGTACCTCATGCCTCGTCGCCCCCAGCCCCGGTCATGCTTTTTTTCAGCAGGCGGTTCTCCAGAACGAGATCGGCCACGACCTCCTTCAGCGCACCCGCCTCGCGACGCAGGTCCTGGACCTCGTCGGCGGTCGCGGCACGGATCGTGTCGCCGGCCAGCCGCTTCTTGCCGGCTTCCAGGAACTCCTTGGACCAGCCGTAGTACATCGAGCTGGCGATGCCCTCGCGACGACACAGCTCGGCGATGCTGTCCTCACCGCGCAGCCCTTCCAGCACGATGCGGATCTTGTCTTCGGCCGAAAACTGCCGGCGCGTGACGCGTCGGATGTCCTTGATCACGACTTCTGCCGGCTTCCGCGCCGGCCCGGACGTCTGCTTCATCTTCGCTCCTGGGGGCTACGATGAACCAGACATCCTCCGTTCGTGAAGACCCTCAATCTGTCTCAGGAGTGCTGACGGCGGACAGTTCTCAATGAGTGTCCGAGTTAGACAAGGGCGCCGACGACAGGCTGGTCCGAGAACTCCACCATGCTGTTCGGATGCTGTCAGCAGCATGAACTCAGGCGTGCGGTGCTATCCGGTTGCGACCCAACCCGGACGTAGAACGGGCTTCATGCTCTTCTTAGAAGCGGACATGCAGGTGCCCGGCAACGGGATTGAACGTCCGTGTCGATGGCGGCGGCACCATCGCCTGACACGGCCGATCCGCAGACATAATTTCTGCACCTAGGTGCAACGCTCGCGGTCAGTCCTCGACGTCGTCTTCGGTATCCGCAAATCCCTGTCAGCTTGCCGGGTTGCGGGCCGTGACGATCCACGCAGCGCCGTCAACCATCACTGACCGCTCGCCAGGGCGACCTGCGAAGGCGTCACGAACCGCGGTTAGGGCGCGAGCGCGTATATCGTCGGGCTGATCAGCGAGCGCGCGTGATAGCGGACCGACCTTGAACGTCATGTCCACGGCGTCATCGATTGCCGCATCTCGCGTCTCGCCCTCACCAAACGGGATTGACGCATCGAAAGGCTCGATAGCGATGTTGGTGAAGCCGGCCGCCGACAGGATACGCTCCACCCGCCCCTGGTCGCCAAACGAGAAGGGCCCGGGTGCCTCGGGATTAGGTCTTGGGGTTGGCGGGACGAGGCTCTTGATCACGCCCATCGGTAAGCGCACCCAATCGTTCTCGGCCGCGCTGCGCCAACAGACGAACGCGACCCGGCCGTCAGGCCGAAGCGCGCGGCGCATGTGTATGAATGCCCCGGTTGGATCGTCAAAGAACATCACCCCGAAACGCGAAAACAGGATGTCGAAAGCGCCCTCGGCCAGTTCAGCGCTGCCAGCGTCGGCCACCTGGAACACAGTCGGCGTATCCTTCGGTGTAAGAGCGCGTGCCCTTCTGATCAACGGTTCGGATATGTCCACGCCCAGCACTTCCCCCTCCGTGCCGACGCGAGCGGCCAGAGCCAGACTAGACGCGCCCGAGCCGCAGCCGACGTCCAGCATGCGCTCTCCCGGTGCGGGCGCGGCAGCTTCGACGGCGGCTTGGCCAAAAGCCGCTAGCATGGCGTCGAGCCGCCCCTGGTTGGCGACCCAGCGCTCCCCGCTCTGACCATTCCAGTCGGCACTTTGATCGGCATTCCGCTCTGACATGCCATACGCCCCTTCAGAAAATGGATTTTATACGTCATCTATAAGCGCCGTAGGTTGAGAACGCACGGACAAAGATAGCCCGGTGCTAAGTCAATGGAGGACGCGAGCACGACGTTCGCTTCAGAGCTTCTCCCTACGGAAGCAGACGGTCGCAAATCGACCCAAAGCAGCTTTCTAATGACGTTGGGCATACCCCAACGGACGACAATACGTCTGCATATGGCGCATACCGCGTTGGTGCGCCCAAACGAAAAAGGCCAGCCCGAAGGCTGGCCCATCCGTCGACTCTGATCCGAGGCTTACTCGGCGGCGGTCATCTCGGCGGTGAAGTGACCACACCAGTCCTTGGTCTCAACCACCGGCCACAGGCCCTTGGCCTCCGGCGATGGCTGGCTGACCGGCGGGTTGAAGCGGCACAGGCCGGCATCACCCTGAGCTGCGGCGCCATTGCCGTGATGATCGTCGAAGAACTTGCAGGACTGGCAGGATGCGTTGGCCATGATGGCTCCCGTTATTGACGGGCGGCCCGAAGCCGCCTCAGTTGCTAGTACGAATTAGAACAGATCCAATCTGCGGGATTAACGACGAGGCGGGCGAGCGGTTCCGGCCCATCCACAACCATGGGCGCAGCACCTCACCGAGAAAAAGATTCTGCGAACAATCGACCCTTGCCGGATGTAGACGACGCGGCGCGAGATTACCGAAAGCGGCCACTTCCAAGAACCACTGTCACACACGCGTTTGCGGCAGTAGATGATATCACCACAGGAGCAAGGTTACTTTCAATATTAGAAGCGAAGTCCATCATTGTGTGGCGGATGTTTTGATTTGAATCAGAAGCTATATCCAATACGCAGCCGCATCTGATGGCGGTCGAACCCAGAAAGGTCGAGAGGGCCGGGCTCACCGACCGCCCGTCCCGTGATCTGGAAACTCCAGGTGAACGAAGCCCAAGCTTGCGGCGACAGGGTCACATAGGCCGTCGGTCCCAGATACGCAGCCTGTCCCGCGAGCCTGTCGAGTGTCAGACCCTCGTAGTTTCGGGCATAGCGAACCTCGCTGCCAAGGAAGAAGCCGGGTTGAACGCGGTAGGCGAGTGCGCCCGCCACCTCGACCCCCGACCCCGCTAGAAGCTCGTCTGTCGCGTCCATCCTGACCGATGAGAACGCAAAGCCGACGTTGACGGCGGCTACCAGCCTGTCGGGGATTAACTCACGATCGGCCAAAAGACCGATCTCCGTGCCGAAGCTGCGGGCTGGTGCGCCTGATCCCCCGTCAACGGTTCCGTATCCCGGGACGACATTGAGGGTGAGGCCGATCAGATCGCTGCGCCGATCCAGTAGACGCAGACGCGTTTCTAGGAAGCCGCCGTTCAACCCGCCCGTAGTCCGGACCGGATCGCCGGGCGAACCGATGTCGTAGGCGTTGAAGGTCACGCCCGGTGCCAGTCGGAAGTCGCTGCTCAGGGGGACCTTGAGGGCGAGACCGCTATCGACAGCCAAGAAGCGGCCGAAGCGTTTGCCCAGGCGACCACTCGTCTCCCATTCTAGTTCGGCTTCCCCGGGAACACCGAGGTCACTGCCTTCCGTGAACCCGAACAAATGCTCGCTGTCGAGGTCGCCCGGCGTGAGGTTTTCAGCGGCGGTGGTAAGGGACTGCGCCAGTGCGGGGGCCGTAGCCTGTGCGAACAGCACCGCGAGCCCGCACAGCATGGCTTTCAAATCCGACGAGCGACGCGGGGCGGAGGTCCGCAACATAGCCATGACCCATCATTATAGCCTATGCTATATTAGATAGTCGGATCGATGACCGAGCGTCAACCATCGGGCACGAACGGCCAGCGCCACGAAAGATGTTCCGCGTTTTGCTCAGAGACCTGCCATGAGAGGCGTCCGCCCGTTGCTAAGGTCGTCGGAGCTTCGAAACGTAATGTCTGTTTGACGGACCGCACGGCTGATAGCGGAAGGGCAGGAAATCACCCCGAGCGGTCCTGCCGCTAACGACCCACACCAGTCGCTTGGACCGCCTCACCGACAAGCCTGAAAGCAGACGTATATTCCGCCCTTACTCTGGCAGTGATGCGCCATTCGCTTTTGTCGATAGGGCTGAAGGTAACGTCCTCGGCCGCGTCGCGCGTCATGACGTCCATGGACCGAGCGAAGATGCTGTGCGCCACGGCCAGGACCAGCATCGCGAGTATCCCGTCGCGTTGTAGGTAGGGCTGCTCGCAACCCGCGGCAAGGAGCTCTAGTAGGTCGAGCGCGCGATGGAAGTGGGAACGCCAGATGCGCTTGGTGTCGCCCAAAGACCGCCCACTTATCGGCACAACAGACGAATGCATTAGATGAAGTGGGGATTAGAAGCAATTCTGATACGTGTGTAGCGATCGAGGCTATCTGCGGCAAGTTATCGAGGATTGGGAACTAGCCGATTGTACACGCGTCATCGCTCGACCGTGTAGAGCGAGCTTGTCAATGACTGAGCAGTCGGTGGTCATTCTGGACGGTACCCGGTGCCACCTCGGCGAAGGGCCGAGCTACGATCCCGCGACCGATACCGTGTGGTGGGTCGATATTCTCGAATCCCGGCTGTTCGAACGATCTCTTGATCCGGCAACGACGCGGGCAAAGATCCATGCGCTGCCGGTCATGGCGAGCGACGTCGCCGCCATTGATGCAGACCGTCATCTCCTCTCCGCCGACGATGGCCTGTACGTTCGGACAATCTCGACCGGCGATCTGGGCTTGCTTTGCCCCCTTGAAGGAGACATTCCCGGCAACCGCTCCAATGACGGCCGGGTGCATCCGAGCGGTGCCCTTTGGATCGGCACCATGGGGCGGAAGGCTGAGCCAGGACGTGGATCGATCTACCACGTAGCCGGATCGCAGATCACGCGCCTCTATCGCGGGTTGACCACACCCAACGGTATCGCCTTCTCGCCCGACGGGGCCACGGGTTACTTCGTCGATACCGCCGAAGGCGTGCTTCGGCGCGTGGCCCTGGATCCAGCCACCGGCCTGCCGCGGGGCGAGCCCGAGACGCACTACGATCACAGCGACGGAGACGGTGGCATCGACGGAGCAGCCACCGACGTGGAAGGTCTGATCTGGACGGCGCGTTTCGGGGCGAGTTGCCTCGACGCTTACAGCCCATCCGGCGAGCGCGTCCGCACGATCCCCGTCCCCGTGCGGCAACCGACCTGCCCCACCTTCGCCGGACGCGCCCTCGACCGGTTGCTGGTGACCGCCGGCTACGAAGGCATGGACGAGGCAGCGCGAACTGCCGATCCCCATCACGGCCGGACACTGCTGGTCGATGTCGGTGTCCGAGGACTGCTCGAACCAGCGTTTCGCCTCGCCGTCTGACCTCCGGCGATCCCTCTCATTCCCAAACCGAACGAGCGCCGCGACAGCGCCGCCGAGGAGCCGCCATGCCTGTGCCCGAAGACCGTGCCTATCAACCAATCGAAGCCTACGCGCTGCTCGGCAATTGCGAAGGCTGTGCCCTGGTGGCCCGGGATGGATCCCTGGATTGGGCTTGCCTGGAGCGGTTCGATGCCGACCCGACCTTCTCGCGGCTGCTCGACCGCCGGCGGGGCGGGTACTTCGTCGTTCGCCCCGAGGGTGACTACGAGACGGCGCGGCAATACCTCAGCCGCACCAACATCCTGCAAACGACCTTCACCACGGCGGACGGCTTCGTCCACCTCTACGACTTCATGGTCGGTCCGGAGGGCGGCCAGGGGCGCCCGCGGCTCGTGCGCCTCGTCGTGGGACTATCGGGATCTGTCCCCATGATCGCGGCCTACCGCCCCCTGGCCGGCTTCGCGGAGACCTTCGCGCCGCTGACGGTGCGTGACGGCCGCATCACCGCCGAGGGATGCCCCAGCCTCTCCACCGACGCCCGGTTCGAGACCGAGGACGGGGTGGGGGTCGCGCGCTTCACCCTGTCGGGAGGCGAGAGCCGGTCCTTCGCCCTTTATCTCGGCGAGCCGCCCGCGACGCCGCCGGACGCCTACGCCTTGATGGAGGACGTGCGCCGGACCTGGGCCCTGTGGACGCGGGACTCCGCCTATGTCGGCCCGCTGGCCGACGAGTTGATGCGGTCGGCCCTCGTGCTCAAGACCCTGACGTACGAGCCCACCGGGGCGATCGTGGCGGCGGCCACGACGTCCCTCCCGGAGGAGGTCGGCGGGATCCGCAACTGGGATTACCGCTTCTGCTGGATCCGGGACGCCTGCCTGTCCTTCTACGTCCTCAAGAAGTTCGGCATGTCCCGCGAGGCGGAAAGGTTCTTCGAGTTCGTCTGCGCCCTGTGCGACCGGGAGGAGGGACAGCTTAAGCCGCTCTACAGCATCTCCGGGGAGGCCGACCTGGAAGAGACTGTGGTCGAGCACTTCGAGGGCTGGCGCGGGTCGCGGCCCGTCCACCACGGCAACGGCGCGGCCGACCAGCATCAGGCCGACGCCTACGGCCAAGTGCTCGACCTGTTTTATCTCTATGAGCGCCTCGGCGGCACCCTGCCCGAGGGCCTGCATGGGCATGGGGCGCGGCTAGCGGACATCTCCGCCGCCCACTGGCATGAGCCCGATGCGGGGCTGTGGGAGCCGAGGAAGCCGGAGCAGCGCTACCTGCACGCGGCGATCATGAACTGGGTGGCCCTGGATCGGGCGATCCGCCTGTTCGGCCCCCGGGAGAGCTGGTGCGCCGAGCGGGATCGCATCGTCGCCTTCGTCAACGGCGAGGCGGTGCATGCGGACGGCTACTACCCGCAATATGCCGGGGGCGGGGATGTCGACGCGGCCCTGCTCATCGCACCGATGGTGGGCTTCCCCGTCGACGAGGCCGTCTTCGCCCGCACGGTCGATATCATCATCGAGCGCCTGGGCCATGGCCAGCTCGTCTACCGGTACAAGAACGACGACGGCCTTCCCGGCAAGGAGGGGACCTTCGTCCTCTGCGCCTTCTGGCTGGTGGATGCGCTCCTGTGGCTCGGCCGGGAGGTCGAGGCCCGGACCCGCTTCGCCGCCCTGCGGGTGCTTCAGAACGATGTCGGGCTGATCGCGGAGCAGACCGGGGAGGACGGCGCATTCCTCGGCAACTTCCCGCAGGCGTTCAGCCATCTCGGGTTGATCCACTCCGCGCTGATGCTCGACCTCTACGAGCACGGGGGACGTGCCGCCGTGCAGGGCACCTACGCCGACCGGACCCTGCGGGAAACCGACACCCGGCGCGCGCCGACGATCGCAGCGTGAACGGTATCAAGGGAACAAGAGGGCAAACACTGTGACACGGATCGGCTATCACGTCTCGCACGAGCAGCACGCGCCCTCGGCGCTCTTGGGCTACGTCCAGGCCGCGGAGGCGGCGGGCTTTGCCTGCGCCATGTCCTCGGAGCACTTCCGCCCCTGGAGCCTCAAGCAGGGTCATTCGGGCCACGCGTGGTCGTGGCTCGGCGCGGCGCTGGCGATGACCCGCTTGCCGTTCGGGATCATCACGGCCCCCGGCTACCGCCACCATCCGGCGGTCCTGGCGCAGTCGGCCGCGACGCTGTCCGAGATGTTCCCGCAGAGGCTGTGGCTCGCGCTGGGCTCGGGCCAGCGCCTCAACGAGGACGTCACCGGGCTGCCCTGGCCGGAGAAGGCGGAGCGGACCGCCCGGCTGGCCGAGTGCGCCGCCGTCATCCGTGCCCTCTTCGCTGGGGAGACCGTGACCCATCGCGGGCGGGTGACCGTGGTCGATGCCAAGCTGTATTCCCGGCCCGAGCGCGCGCCGCTGCTGATCGCCGGCGCGGTGACCCCAGAGACCGCCCGACAGGTCGCAGGCTGGGCCGACGGCCTTGCGACGGTGGGGATCGACCCGGCCAAGCTGCGCAAGGTCTTCGACGCGTTCCGCGAGGGAGGAGGCGCGGGCAAGCCGATCTTCCTGCAGACGAAGGTCTGCTGGGATCCCGATCCGTCCCGGGCCCTAGCCCTGGCCCATGACCAATGGGCGAGCAACATGCTGGAGGGCGACGTGAACTGGGACCTGCGCCTGCCGGAGGATTTCGACACCGCCTCGCGCTTTGTGCGGGCGGAGGATGTACCGGGCTATGTGCGCATCTCCGAGGATCTCGGCCGCCAGACGGCGTGGCTCGCCGAACTCGCCGAGCTAGGCCCCGCCGAGATCATTGTGCATCAGGTCGCGGGCGATCAGGCTGCGTTCATCGAGGCCTTCGGACGGAAGGTTGTACCGGCCTTTGCTCATTGATTGAGAGGCCGTTCTGCTGATGCGTGCCTCAGGTAGTATCGAGCAGCTAACGATAGTCCGCTTCGCGGCTGTGTGGTGCTCAAAGCGGCAAGACTGCTTTCCACCCCCAGCAGTCATTCCGCGTCCGACCCAACTCGGACGCCTGCAACGACACAAGGAGTTCCTACTAGCGGACATGCTTGGGCAGGCAAGTTCAGCTACTCACGTCGATCGCAGGCCCGAGGGACCTCGGTCAAGCGGTGATGAAGGCCGCAAGCTCCTCCGACGTGCCTTGGGGAAACGTCTGCCGCAGATGGTCCAGAAAGGCGGATACGCGGGCGCTAAGAAGGCGAGGTGTTGGGTAGAGCGTCCATAGCGCCGTGGGAGGCAGATCGACGTCGCCCCAATGGATGAGGTGGCCCGCTGCTATATCTTGGCTGATCAGTGAGTAGGGAAGCGCTGCAGCGCCGACGCCAGCTCGTACCGCATCTCGGACCATGATGGGCGAGGATAGCCGAAGGATCGGCTCGAAGGCGATATGCGACCGCCCGCCATTCTTTATCACGGTCCACCCATTGCCGCCGCCTGTGCCTCGCATCACCGCCCGCACGGCCTCGCCGTCGTTCGGGCGGACGAGACGAGGGCTTGCCGCGACCACGAGCCGGTCGCGCAGGAAAGCCCGCCCAACCAGACCCTCGTTGGTTTTCGGATTGACCCGGATCACGAGGTCATACCCTTCCTCGATCATATCCACTTCCCGATCGTCGGTCGTGACCTCCAATTGAACCTCCGGGTAGCGCAAGGCGAACTCGGCCGCGATCCGACCCATCGCTAGCTGCGAGAAGAGCAACGGTGCGCTGATGCGCAGGCGACCGCGCGGCGTTCCACCGCCCGAGGCGATCACGGCCGCTGTATCATCGAGTTCACTGAGCAAGGCATAGGTTCGCTCGAACAGCGCCCGGCCCTCCTCGGTCAGCTTGATCGTGCGCCCGCCCCGCTCGAACAGACGCAGGCTCAGGGCCTCCTCCAATTCCGTGACGCGGCGCGACAGCGTGGCCTTAGGGCGTCCTGCGGCACGGGAGGCTTTGCCGAACCCGCCATGCTTCGCGACCAGGGTGAAATCGGCGAGGGCAAGAAGATCCATACGTTCCACTCACGAGACAGAACGTCTAGATATAACGCCTATCGGCATCATTATGGATCGCTAATTTGGGTGTCAGCCAAACGGCTCAACCCAAGGAGCAGACCAATGACCATCCTCGTTACCGGAGCCACCGGCCGCGTCGGCCGCAATGTCGTCGAGCAGCTCACCAAGCGCGGCGCGAGCGTGCGCGTGCTGACCCGCGATCCGGCGAAGACCACTTTCAACGGCGATGTGGAGGTGGCGAAAGGCGACCTGCTCGACCTCGACGCCCTGCGGAACGCCTTCACCGGGGTCCGCACGCTATTTCTGCTGAATGCAGTAACGGGTGACGAGTTCACCCAGGCGATCATCGCCCTGAACGCCGCTCGCGCCGCAGGCATCGAACGGGTCGTCTACCTGTCGGTGTTCGACGCCGACCGCGCCGTCAACGTCCCGCACTTCGCGGTGAAGTTCGGGGCCGAGCGCATGCTGGAGGCGATGGGCTTCAGCGCTACGATCCTGCGTCCGAGCTACTTCATCGACAACGAGGTCATGATCAAGGACGTGATCATGAACTACAACGTCTACCCCATGCCGATCGGGTCGAAGGGCGTCGCCATGGTCGATGCACGCGATATCGCCGAGGTCGCTGCGATCGAACTGATCCGCCGCAACCAAGCACCGGGCAAGCTACCGAGCGAGACCATCAACCTCGTGGGTCCCGACACGCTGACCGGTACGGACGCGGCGGCGATCTGGACCGAGGTTCTGGGCCGCCCGGTGGCTTATGGCGGCGACGATCCGAGCGGGTTCGAGGCGAACATGGCGACGTTCATGCCGAAGTGGATGGCCTACGAGATGCGCTTGATGGCCGAGCGCTACGTTAGCGACGGCATGGTCCCGGAGGCGGGCGACCGCGAGCGGCTGACCGGCATCCTCGGCCGCCCGCTGCACACCTACCGAGACTTCGCCGCAGCGATGGTTGGCTAGGTAACAGCGACTGCCAGGGCAGTCGTCTCCTTTGCGGCAATGCTTAGCGAGGGCGAGGCTCCAACCTTGCCCCAAGCCCCAACGCTGCTGCTTTAAGGTCCGCCACTACCGGCTGATGTCAGCTTCCCCTTGATGCTACCCGGAACCGGTCAGACTGTTAACCACCCCCAGCA
>Ga0325400_1006756_pt1 | contig 10932 bp, 3 predicted proteins | sample PopdelMetagenome_2_FD_205662 | JGI IMG/M metagenome (GOLD analysis project Ga0325400, IMG submission 205662) | Populus deltoides microbial communities from Bellville, Georgia, United States - Xylem-PdKOR-R1 | ecosystem: Host-associated > Plants > Phyllosphere > Stem > Wood/Secondary xylem...
GTTTCATTAATATTGAATTAAGAATAAATGAATTAGTATTAATTAGTCCAAACCGCTAATCCACATTAACAAAATCTAATAGTCCTTGGAAAAACATTATCAATACAATGAAAAAACATTGTTTCGTACAGTCTTAGAAGTTCTATTTACTAAAATAATATAATGATAGTTTTGTCATAACCATAAAAAATCATTGAATTAATTATTAAGAATAATGAGATTTTATATTTTTTATAAGATTAATTAGTTATTATTATATTGACTAAGAATAAATAAATTTTTTTAAAAAATATATATAATAAAATAATCAAATTACCATTGAAAGCAAAAAATTACAAACTACTATATGTGTAGAAATTTTTCTGTGTTTTTACATTGATTTTTTTTTTGTTATTATTATATTAGCTGAAAGACAATTTAGTATTTTACAAATATAAAATATAATTTAAAAATAAAAATAAATGGTGCGTGCAACAAACATGCTAACTTCTAGGAGACATTCGTGTTATTTGAGCGGCACATATAATACATGTGTCGAATATGACTTTTTTCCATTATATTTTAAGAATAAAGCTGTTTTCTTTTGTTTTTTGACAGCAAAATCTTAGTATTTTTCCATGATACAATTTCAAGAAAAAGAAGAAATTTATGCAGGAATAAGATTTCAAGAATAGAGCTTTTGCAGCTTAATTAATCACAACAACTATATGCATGTTAATCCATGAAAAAACTATGTTTGTTTCGCCTTTTTTTCCCTCTCCCTCTTTTCCCTTGTGTTATCAGCACTCTTGGCAAAGATATCCGTTGCATATTTCTGTCAAAGATTTAAGAGAGATGATCTCTTCGTGCAATTTGGGATGGGGAGAAAATTGCTGATGACTATATTTTCGTATATACTACAACCAAAAAAGTTTTGACCATCATTTTATCTCTCTTATTAATATGATTTAAGTTTTTGGTTACATCTCTTAATTATATATAGTTTAATTGTTCAAATTGATAAAGCAAGGTGTTGAGAGTTTATAGATACTGCAGGTGGAGAAGATAAAGCCTGCCCCATATGCTTAACAGAATATAAAAACTCATGAGGTCCTTATCATCCACATGGTCTCCTCATAATATATAGTAGTGCAGTGCCCATGATTTTTCTATCTAACATTTTCTTTTGGATTAATTAACATATAAAACACTGGAGAATCTATGCGATAATGGGTGTGTTTATGCATAACTCCCTCCTTTTTTTTATTTTTTAATAATGTAGGACCGTTCTTGAAAGAAACGAGGAACATTTTAGTATCATTGATTGGATGAATATTATAAGAAAATGGGCAAGTTGGCTTTATTAATGAAGCATTTTTTTCAAAAGCTGGATTGGACTTGTCTGTGAATGTGATCATGTTGGGAGCTCTCGAAAAGCAGTGGTAGTGCTGCCGCTGCTTGACTCGATATACTGAAGTGGGCTTGTTATAGCCCAGCTTGTGTTGTTTTTGTTGGCCCTTTCGGTTCTTTTACTATATACATGACCTTAAAATTTAATGCAGGAATTTAATCCTAAAACTGAATTTTCGGCTCAAACCATTGAAATAATTTCTTCGTGATATTGACAATAAGACATGTGCTTATTAAGCTACAAGAATTCTTCGAAATACCAAAGAACTTTAAGAGAAGCAGTGCATGCCTAGAACTTTAAGGACCAAAAGTAAGCATCAAGATTAATTTGTATATATCACGACTTTATGGGAGCTTTGGTAAAACTCAAGGTTGTCTATTGAAGTGACATATAGTAGAAAGTTAGATCAAATAAGATCTCATAAAGTATATCAAAGGTGCGAGTTAACTCAACATTGTATGTCTATTGAAAAGCATTCCTTTCAAAACTAATAAAGCAAAGGGATTTAATTAAACAAAAAGTTGACTTGTTTATTTGACATCAAACGGCATCCAAATCTTGGGTGCGAGTTAACTCAACATTATGGGGTTATTTGAAGGCGTACCTTCAAGTTAGAAATTAATAAGTTCTTACATTTATTTCGTTGTAAACAAGATCTTACAAACTTGAACCCTGCGTGTCTTAAAGTAACCATAACAGGCCCTTTCGACAACCCCATCGCATCGACCTTCAAGCTAAACCATTCAAGTTACCAATTTCATTTGAACTTTTGAAAATATCATCTCAATTCAACCCTCTCTAGAAACATGCATCGAAAATGACCTTCATTATTTTATTTTAAAAAAAAAAACTCAGGTAAAGGATAAAAAAAAGAAAGGAAAAGTGTGCAGATCGAATCCAAATTCTCAACCACCACCACAATCTGTTTGGAATTAAAAAAACATCGGAGGGTGTTAAGCTAACCAATATATATCCCTCCAAAAACATCATGCATATCTTCTGAAATCCAATCACACACGAAATCATTACCCAACTCAAATTAAGGGTATTTGTGTTTTGTTTTTTTCTATCAGTGTCCCATAGTTAGCGAGGCAAATCAAACCCTAAAAAAGACAGGTTTTAATGAGGACACCTTCTTTGGAAAAACACCTCACGGGTCTTGTTGTGATGAACTAATTTTTGTTCCACCCAATAATGTTTTGACCGGAATCTATTGTTTATCAGTGGGCCACATATTCATTGAGTAAGTTATTTCAAAAACAAGAAGCATTTTGTAGTACGTACAGCATGTAGAGCTGTAAAAGAGTCTAGAAGGAATCATATAATTAAAAAGAAAATAAAAACCCAGAACGATGGAACTGGTTTTATAACTAATTAATTAATAATCAATATCCGTTATCAAATATCATTAAATATATCCTATTTTTCTCGTGTAGAGAAAATTCTTTCAACCATGGAAGAAAAGTTACACTGACAGAAACAAAATGACTTGGTTTCTCTCGACGCATAATCACAACCAAAGCAGGTCTGTGATTCCCTAAGACTCTTTATACTTCGTTATCAAACTCTTAAGATACCTGCACTTGTGAGGATACTTTTCTTTAATGAGTGTTCCTTCTTCTTCTTCTTCTTTCTTATGTTTTTCATGAATTAAAACTATTAACAACAAAGGAGTATATATATATTTTAAAATATCCAGTTAAGATTTACCGAGATCTAATTAAATCTTATTGCTTGTTTATAATGATAAGCATCGCAGTCCTTCATTTTCAATCTGATAATAATAATAATAATTACTATTATTATTCGTAAAAACCACCTTTTGAAACCAATCACATAGTTTAGTATTTGACCTTGTAAATTGTGATCAATTAATGTATATATATGGCCAGAAATGCGGCTGTTCTTTCTGTTAAAGTACGTGGTGAATTATTCTATGCGTTAGTTGTGTTATTTTATAATGGAAGAGTATATATTATAAATTAACTGCATAGCAATTTGGTTATTAATAAAAAAAAAAGCACATTAAAAATAATAAAAGGAGAATATTATTTATCATGTTACCTTGCTGTGGAAAGATCCAATTAAGTAGCTAGGCCGGAAGATTTTTATTTTTATTATATTACATAAATATTTGATACTTGCTTCTATCAAAACTTGAGGTGGTGCTCATTACATAATGATTGGCTGGAAAAATAATTATCCGAGGTTTAGGCATTTTCATTATCCCAACCTTTATTAGTCAATAGAGAAGGGACATACAATAATATAAAGAAAGTAGCCTTTAATTTTTTAATCCTTGAAAACAACTACAAATTAACAAACACCGATGTAAACAGTCTCCATATTATAATTAATTATTGCTGAGATTGGTGACTTTTGAGCTTCTGAATATTTAAATGAGGGTTGTTGGCTAAGTTTTGAAATTGGTGGAGCAAATAGCTGTTCATAAGTCATTCCTAAAAAGAAAAGGGTTTTTTGTTCAATAATACCATCGAAGTATAGGGACCGAGCTGATTTTGTTCAAAGATTATTATACGTACGCCCATAGAAAATCACTGGCTTTACTTGTGAATTCTAAACGCAGGGCAATGTTTATACTTAAGAAGTGACATGCATTATTTTATGCTAGTGGATTGGAAACGCAAGGTGGCTAGTGGGGACCTTGGACTTAAGCATGTATTAGAGGGATGCTAATTGCTTGTTTGGTGTCCGACGATGCGATGCTATTGGTCAACGACAACGTTGTCATCTAGCTAGATTATGAAAAGATATTGCTAATTTGTTTTTTTTATCGAAACACGACAAATTAGCACATGTACTTAGACTCGTTGGCAGCTCTTGCTTGGAAAGAATCACAAGGAGCCTATGCTGCGTAGTCTTTAACAATTAGAGATAACTCCCATGGAGATAGCTATTATTCTTTCTTCATATCACAATTAACACCTCGATGCTTACCATAAGCATAGATCACTAAATTTAAGAGGCGGTGAGATCCGAATGCTGAAAATGTCAAAGCACTGATTATTGACATATTATAATACACTAAGCAACAAGATTATCGTTTCCTTATACATTATTTATTAGAAAATCAAAGTTGGGGTTTACGATGCGGTTCTGCCATGTTCTATGTTTAACTAAGGCGCTGTTTCTCATTTTGAAGTCATGGCCATTAGCTAGGGTTAGGTTTTGGATGTGAAAACTTTTATTTCAACTAATTAGGACCCATCGAGTGGAGATAGCTCTACTTGAGCAACCAAATAGAGTCCCATTAATATATATATATATATATATATATATATAAGCACCCACAACTATATATGCTGCGCAAAATCAAATTCCATTGATAAATAATAGGAAGAACCTGCCAAACTTGCTATATATATACGAGCCGTCTTACTTAAATGTTGCTAGACATCAGACCAACTGGCATCAACCACAGTAACAACAATCATATATATATATATATATATATATATATACAAATTTAGTATGCAGACCTGAGATGAGCACGTAAATTTATCTTGTTTGAGTAGAAGGCTCAAGACATGCCTTCCGGGCTAGACACCGCAACCAAGGGACGGTGTTGTGTGGTGGGCAATAGCAGTTAGGCAGGGAGTAAAGTAGTGTGGCGACCCCACAAGGTATTTGACATTTTCTCGAGGGGTGAGGCCCGTGAGGGGTTGACGTTTGATAGAGACAAGCAGGGATTTGGAGTAGAGATGGTGGATCTTACAAGGACGGATCGGGTCTAATCAATCAAGGAAAGTCAAAAGGCCTTGGTTCTCTTGTTTCCTCTCTCTGCCTCTTTGTTTGGTTTGAAGGTTACACTCGTGGGTTTGGCTTTTTATGGCATTAAATCCATATTTACACGCTATTGTGTGTTCATGTAAGATAAAGAGATCAGAGCACGATCGATGTCTCCGAGACTGTACGTACGTACTACCTGTTTTGGAAGAAAAAAACTGATACCTGAACTTCCCTGGTTACCTAGAACTCGGAGTTTTTTTTTTAAAGAATCCAGGATTGGGAATGGCTATTGCACAGCCTTAATTACTCTTTTTTTTTATTCTATAGTAAATACATAAATTACTCTCCCATCCCAGAAGCTGAAGAATAGGTTGAGGCACCCCACTTGGATTCACTTTCTTCTCTCCCAACGTGCAAAAATAATTAAACATTAATCTGGTGTTATTATAAATTAAAAAGTTGGAGGACACATTAGTTTATGTATCCCCTCATCCTCTCTTCACGCTACACATATTGTAATAATATTGCTTCACTTGTTAAGTGAAGCGCTGCACCAACAAGAGATCAGTTAATGGCCTTTTCCTTACCGCTCTCACCTGCAAATCCATGCATATATTCCTTGAAATCAGCAAATTAACTTAAGATTATTACTGGATCAAATTCTTCAACACCATTGTTTTCTTAACAACAACAAATCCTCTATCATCAAAAGAAATCTATTTAATTTATCATTATTGATACCATGAACGAATTTGATGCGTGAGAGTTATAGGTGTGCAATCTGTGATGGGAGTGTGCAGCGATTGGATTTGGGATTTTCACCGCGGTGGAGCTGAATTTATTGAGATCTGATTTTTCTTTTTTACTTTCAAATTTCCCACAAAAATTATGATATTTTGCAGCTCTTCGTGATGAAAGAGAGTGACTTAAATTTATCGATGGTCAAGATAGTTTTCGTTATATATATATATAACTGTCTGATTTAATTAGGTGGTGGTGTTGGGCCTGGGTGTCTTGGTTTTAATTTTGACTTAATTATCATATTAATTAATGGCAATAATGAGAACTGTGGGTCCTATTATCGTTCTATCACAGAATTAGAAAAGTTCATTAAAAAATAATGATAACAAGAGTGTGTCGATAGACTGGAAGGTGTGCCAATAGCAACTCCCATAACACTAAACCAGGCAGGCATGTCATCCGCCACGCGCTACAACCAAGAACCATCCAATCACAATCTTCAATCAACTCACAAATCCATGTAGTCCTACCATCTAAAAATAATAATTATATTAATAGCCTCACGAACTACACACGCACACGCACCTATATATTATTTGGAACTATTTTTTTGACACTACGAAATGAATATATTTTTATTGTGCAGAAATTATGAAAAGAATTCATTTAACTATTAACTCCATGTTTTTCTATGTAAAAGAATTCCTTCATTCCTAGTTTGGTTTTATGAATATATTGTTATCCAAAATTCACAATATAAAATTAGACAAGAAAAAAAATATGTCTAGTTAATAAACATACAATATAATTAGAATATGACAAATTACAATAATAACAAAAAGATTATATATAAAATTTTAGCAAGCATATTAAATATATAACAAATTTGTAATTGATATCAAAACAATTTACTTGTTAAAGCACTTTAAATTTAATCGAGCTGTGTTTTTATCGATGATGATTTCAACAACACCACCATGTATAAGTATATTTCTAAACAACATTCAACGAACCCAAAAAATAGTACTTAATTATCCATCTACAAACAAAACTCAAGCTCTAGATAAGAAGAAAATTAACAAGAGTTTGAAACTATAACAGCAATGCTAAAAAATTAGGTGAAGAGTATTAAAATCTATCAAAATAATGCAGAATTAACCAACCTTATGAACACCCCCCCCCGCGACAATTTTTATTACCTACTATAAAAGGAATTTTAAGTTCGAACTACTTTTATTTAAATTATAGATGATTTTTTAGATGAAAATTTTGTTTAAGTGTTATTGAAAGAGCTTTCGAAAAACCTTTTAAATTTTTTCTTTCATGGACTGGACAAACCAATAGATTAGAAGAAATAATTCTTAAAGAATTTTAAGTTTAAACTACTTTTATTTAAATTATGACTTTTGAGATGAAAATTTTGTTTAAGTACTATTAAAAGAGCTTTGGAAAAACTTTTTAAATTCTTTCTTTCATGAACTGGACAAACCAATAAACTAAAAGAAATAATTCCTCATTGACAGGCCCAAGTCCAAATCTCAATTGACAAGAAATAATCTTTTGTAACCCAAAATATTATTTTACAATAAACTCAAACTCGGGTTTGAGCACGAGTCCACGTGCGCGTGTATGGGTGTTAAGCATAAAACTTATATTGTTTAGAACCTCTTATTTATAAAAGCTTGGGCACATTTTGAGTCTAATTTTAACTTTTCAACCTCCAACTTTATAAACACTAGAAAAGAGTTTTGTTTCTTTTTCTATATAGAATAAAGTTCTTTTAAAAGGTTTTGATTAAAACATACTAACCAAAAGTTCTTTAAAATCAATTTTTCATTCACCATAATTTATTTAAAATATGTTAATGTTTCATGTTAAAAAGCTTATATTAAAGATTAAATTTAAACAAAATCTTAACCTTAAAAGAGAGTGGATTGTACTTGTAAATTGTTCTCAAATATGCCAACTAACCATGTCCTTAAACAATTAGTATTCCAACAAGGATGGATTGATAATCATTTGTTGTTGTCATTCCTTCTTATTTTAATCTATCCAAAATTAGATGGATTAAGAAAAACTAATTAAGCAAACTTCTTATAATTTTATAATTTTTCATCTAAACCCTTTTAAAAAACATAAAGATGACCAAATTAAATTAGTGAATGCTCACAATCGACGACGAATCAAGGATAACTTTTTTAAAGGGGGGCAAAACTAATATAACAAGACATAATTTTTTTCTTCTAATCTACCATGCATGAATTATAAACACAATAATGTTGCATGATTTAGTTTTATGCAAATAAAAACATAAAATGATAAAAAACTACTACAAATAAGATAAGTAATGTAAACAATTATTACAAACATAGTATAATCTTTGCACAGGCTAAGAGGCTAAAAGTAATACCAAATTGAAAAAAAGCTATGAAATTAATTTTATTTTCATAATGGATCCACCATTTTAATTTTGATGGTCTTTATACCTATCAAATATAAACATGCAAAGTTTATAAGAAACATTAGCTAAAACAAAGCATTATTTTTTTGGTAAATCTTTTGGAAGGAAAGTATAATAAAAATAAAACAATAAACAAAGTTTTTTACATATTTATTTTAATTGTGCTCGTCATTTCTTTATATAATATAAATTATTGATTATCATATCTATTAAGACTATTTTAGCAATGTTTTTTTTTTTCTATATAAACAATCAACTAATCTGCAAGAAATTAAAATCATCATCCATTTGAATATGAAATCTTGTTTTAACAATCTTTATTACTAAAAAAGCTCGTTCAGTGGTTATCATCGAAACAAGAAGAGTCAAAATAAGTCGAATCAATCTGTCAATTAATGGATAAATTGTTGACTTTCTTGTTTCTACTAGTCCTTGGCATAAATCAACAATCAATGATAATTTTTTAACTCTATATGATTGGGTACATCAAGCTCATAATGTTGCAACTAGAATCTCAATTGATTTTTTTCTTGGTAAAAACAATCTTTAGGATAGAACTTATCAACAAGTCTGCATATATCTCAAGAAGAATGTTATGAGAATAAGTAATTTTCTCAAGAACCAAGTAAGTTGCCCCATATATTTTTATCATACTAGAAATTGATTTGAAGTGTGAACTCCATCTAATATCTCTAGGTCGTTGTAAACCACCTACTTGATTAGCTTCTTTACCCATTTAAATCTCGTCAATAATAATTAAATGTTTAATTTGAGTTACTCGAAAAGCCTGCAATTCATCATTACACTCGCAAAAATCACAAATAATGTTGATAATAAAAATCAAATTCTAAAAAAAAGTGTGAAAATTGGATATTCCTTTAGCTTCAACAATTAGAGCCAATTATAATTGATAGGCTAAGCAATGTATGTAATATGCATACGAGCAATTTTTAATGAATAAAGCTTACATGCCATTCCATTATCCACATATATTACTAACACCGTCATACCTTTAACCTCTAATATTTTAAATATCAAGATTATGATGAGATAAAATAGAGAAAATCTCTTTCTCAAAATTTAAAGCAGTTATATCTTTAACATGCACTATATCAAAAAACAAAATTCTTTTATAAATTCATTTCTATGAATAAACCTAATAATAAGGATCATTTTCTCTTATTTGGATTCATCTCAAGCTTCATCAATAATCAAACAAAATTTTTCATCACCCATCTCACCACAAATTGAAGACCGAAGATTTTAGCATACATATGTAAATTTCCTTTTAAATTTGATCTGATGTGTATTTAGTATTTTGTGGAGCATTATCAAAAATAAAAGCACCTACTTGTCCATTGTATGATGCTAAGAGTTCCATCATTTCAAGAAAATCACCTTAATTTTTTTTTTCTGGTCATTCATCATGTCTTTAATGCAAATGTTTGAAATGTGAGCCAACAAACAATATTTATAAAAGCTTTAATACATAATCAATTATTTATACTTTTTTGAGAAGTTTGCCTCTCAACCACCTTCTCAATATGACATAACTGATTTTTTTAAATTCTCCAAGCATCCGACAACAAATATATAAGCTAAATTTGGACTTTTTTTCTATATGATTAAAAAAAAGCACATTGTTCTTATCATTAATTTTCTTCCAACAATTGAATCATTTAACAGTAAATGTGTCTGATCATGACTTTCTGGTTGGTTTACTTGCAAATAAATAGCAAGGGATTCAAAATGCAACATTTTTCTCTGAATATTCAAGCCAGGAAAAGCTTTTGAACCAATGAGACCGAAATTGACAAGGATGTTTTTTACTAGTCAGCGGATATTCAGATATCAAAAGTTAGTATGACCCTAAATTAATGTATGCCTTTCGAATTTCATTTGATTAATTGGATATTTCTAAATTTGAGATCAATTACCTAGATCTCGAATTAAATAAGCAATGCCAATATTTTTCTATTTAGTTCTTATAATTCTAGTAGGAGACTGCTTAATAATCAATGCAGTTTTTCACAAATTAAAATAGGTTGGAGTTGAGCGACCACTAATTCAACATTACATATTGAAGTTGGTTCACTAGAATGTAAATTATTAATATTTTTTTTTCTAAAAAAAAATCAATTCTTATTGTCTTATTCATGTTTTAACCTTAAATCAAAAGAGATGAAATAGACAAACCTTAATTAAGAGAATTCAAGACTCAAAATTAGTAACAACAATAAAGATCAAGACTATAAATTTATAAAATAAGTATTCTTAATTCCATTTAAATTCACAAAAGCTCAATCAAAATTAAAAATTAATAACAACTCACTTAAGTGTAAAAACAAAATAGAATGTCAATAAAATAACACAAAAGCAAGAAGGGATAGTGAAAACAAGAATAAAAAAAGGTTTTTGATTTTGGGTTACCTTGTTTGGATGGAAGATAGGGAGACACGGTTTTTGTTATGAAATTTGTAAAGAGAAAGAGTAGGATAGCTAGGTCTTCTATTTTTTTTTTAATTTTTTTGACTAACATATATTTTTAACCTAGGTTAAAAAAAAAAAAAAAAAAAAAAAATTAAGCTTT
>Ga0325400_1006758_pt1 | contig 10931 bp, 11 predicted proteins | sample PopdelMetagenome_2_FD_205662 | JGI IMG/M metagenome (GOLD analysis project Ga0325400, IMG submission 205662) | Populus deltoides microbial communities from Bellville, Georgia, United States - Xylem-PdKOR-R1 | ecosystem: Host-associated > Plants > Phyllosphere > Stem > Wood/Secondary xylem...
GGTCGGCGAGCAGAGCGACCGCCCCGATGAGCAACCCGGACACCAGCAGCAGCACGGTGTTGGCCGGGAAGTAGAACGGGTGGCGGAACATGTCGACGACCGCCTTGACGAACCCGAGGCCGAACAGCGCCAGCGCCAGCGGCATCAGGACCCGCAGGGGTTCGAAGTACATGACCATCCGCAGCACCTGCAGGATGTAGCGGTAGGCGTCCTTGGTGAAGTGGAACTTGGACTTGCCCGCGCGCTTGGCGTAGGTGGTCGGCACGTACTTGATGTCGTGCTGGTTGCACAGGAACGACAACGTGATCGTCGTGACGCAGGAGAAACCCGCCGGCAGCAGCCGCAGGTACGGCAGCGACACCGACTTGCGGAACGCCCGCAGACCCGAGTTCAGGTCGGGGATCTTCTCCCGGGCCAGCACCTCGGCGACCTTGCGGATGACGAACTTCGCCGGCACCCGCAGCGCCTTGTGGCTGCCCTCCTCGGTGGTGCGCGCCCCGACGACCTGGTCGTAGGAGTCGTCGTCGAGCAGGATCCGGATCAGCTCGGGGATCCGCTCGTTCTCGTACGACATGTCCGCGTCGGTCCAGACGACGATCTCGCCGCGGGCCATCTGGGTGCCGATGCGCCGGACCGTGCCCGAGCCGCCGTTGCGCCGGAAGCCGACGACGCGCAGGTGCGGGTAGTCGTCCTCGACCGAGCGCAGCACCGTGAGGGTGTCGTCGGTGGAGCAGTCGTCGATCGCCAACAGCTCGTACGGCATGCCGTCGTCGTCCATCACCTTGGTGATGCGCTGGATCTCCAGCAGGACGTGGGCTTCCTCGTTGTAGCAAGGCAGCACGATGGTGGCGATCGGCGCGAGCTCGACCGCCTCTTGGGCCCCGAGGGCGGCGTCTTCGACTGGCATGGCGGGGTGAGCTTACCCAGCGACGGGGCCGATTCCTCAGCGCTGCGGCGGAGGCGGCACCATGTCGTCATGTCCCAGTCCAGCTCGGGGTCCACCTCGGGGCCCCGGTCGTCCGACGACCGCAGCCGCTCGTTCGGCGTCGTCGCCGACGTGTACGACCGCTCGCGCCCGAGCTACCCGGACGAGGCGCTCGACTGGCTGCTGCCCGCAGGTACCCGGCGGGTCCTCGACCTCGGCGCCGGGACGGGCAAGCTGACCCGCTCCCTGGTCGACCGCGGCCTCGAGGTCGTGGCCGTCGAACCGACCCCCGGTATGCGCGAGCAGTTCTCGAAGGTGTTGCCGGACGTGGAGATCCACGACGGGACGGGTGAGTCGATCCCCCTGCCCGACGGCAGCGTCGACGTCGTGCTGATGGCCCAGGCCTGGCACTGGGTGCAGCCCGAGAAGGCCGCCCCCGAGGTCGCCCGGGTGCTGCGTCCCGGCGGGCAACTCGGCCTGCTCTGGAACGTGCGCGACGCCGGCGTGGAGTGGATCGCCCGCCTCGACCGGCTCCTGCCCGGCCCCGGTGAGGAGCAGCTCGGCAGCCTCGCTCCCCGCGTCGGCCCGCCCTTCGGGCCCGTGGAGCGGTACGACGTGCGCTGGGCCGATCAGGTGAGCGTGCAGTCCCTGCTCGACCTCACCCGCTCCCGCAGCTGGGTCATCGCACTCGACGACGCCCGCCGCGACGAGGTGCTCGAGGACGTGCGGTCCCAGGCGCAGGCGCACCTGGAGATGACCGGTTCGTTGGAGCTGGAGTACGTCACGCGGTGCTCGCGGGCGACGCTGCCCTCCTGACTCTCCCGATGTGAGGGGACACCCATCGGTGTCACCACGGTGTTCGCGATGGGTGCAGGCGTGGGTGTCCGGAAACGGGTGCTCCCACCCCCGCGAGCGGACACCCACACTTTCACCCATGCCCGTCTGGCGACACCGGGCGCCCGCTCATCTCGATGAGCGCGCTGTCCCGCAGATGCCGGACGCCGCCGCCACACCCGTGTGCCAGCGCTGTTCTCTTGGCCCGGCACGCCGGGATACAGGTCGCAATCCGCGGCGTGTCGCCCGATGAGACCAGCGCTGGCACACACACCGGCGCATCTCACGGTCATCCCGCAATCCGGTCTGTCAGCATCGGCTGACCACGCACGGCTGGCAGGATGCACGGACCGGCGGCCCGGGAGAGAAGTCCATGCGCACCACTCAAGGGCGTTGCACCGTACTCGTACTCGCCGTCTCCACTTCCCCACCGCTGATGGCCTGCTCCAACGGCTTGGACCCGAACAGTCCCGCCGGCCGCGCACTCAACGCCGGCGACGATCCTGCAGCTGTCGCCCGTCTCGCCGAGGCCGCCCCCGCCCCGCAGGCCCAGATCCTTCAGGACGGTCAGGTCAGCGACGCCGAGTACGAGCAAGCCGTCACTGCCGATCGTGACTGCGTCATCGCGGCCGGCTACGAGCCCGCTGAGCTGGTCCGGGACAACGGGCAGCTGGGCTTCACCGTCACCGCCAGCTACGAGGGCCAGGCCGACCCCGAGGCTGCGGACAGAACTTTCCCAGCGACCGTCGACCGGTGTCGTGAGGAGCACAGCACTTCGGTGGGCACCGTCTGGGTAGCTCAGCACCAGGCCGCCCGCACGCAGGAGTCGGCTGAGGCACACGCACGCGGTCATCCCGCGGTGTGCGTGTGATCATGACCAGCTGAGGCGCCCGCTCGTGCCGCCGAGCGGGCGGCCTCTGCGCGACCATCGTCCGCACGATGCCGTTGCCCAGCCCAGCCCAGCCCAGCCCAGCCCCGCCCAGGCATCGCTTACGCCAAGGCCGAGATCACCGGTGCGAGGAACCGTTCCAGAGCAGAGGTGTCTTCACGCAGGCCAGTACTCAGCACGACCTGCTGCTCATCGAGCACCCACCCCACCGGTTGCGACAACGGCAACAGACGTAGATGCAGAACGAAGGGGTGCGCCGGCCGCCCCAGCCGCTGCGCGTAGCCGTCGACCAGATGCGTTGAGAACAGCGGATCGCCACCACCCTGGCCGCGCTGCCGCCGAGCCTCGACGTGCTCAGGGATGTCGAGCCAACGCCAGAAGTCACGGTGGTGGCGCTGCGCGAGAGCGCGCATCGCCGGCAGATCTTGCAGGCCGCGCCACTCCGGTGGTGCCGGCGGCGCCGCTTCCTGTGCTTCTTGCGGAGTCGTCGCTGGCACCTGCTGAAGCGCCCGGGCCCACCAGGTCGGCCACTCACGAACGGCCAGACGCAGGTCGACTGCGCCGTGGTCGCCACTGACGTCGCTGTCGGTCGTCACGGGCACGAGTGGGTACAGGGCGCCGACGTCAGGCTCCGTGACCACGTACGGTTCCAGGCCGGCGGCATCACGTACGTACAGCGCCATCGCCACGTTGGGATCGATGCCCTCACGGATCTGCCAGCTCATCGCGGCGAAGTGCATGGCTTCACCCTGCTGCCACCTTCCCCACCGAGCAAGGCTCCGACGAAGCTGGCGCTGACTGACCGCGACATACGGTCATCCCGTGCTCAGTGCGCGATCCCGGCCGGCCGCGACGTCCGCACATGTCGATGTGCCCGCGATTGCACACTGGCGTTCATCGCGCCAGAATGGCGCCATGCCGAGCGTTCAGATCAAGGACGTTCCCGACGAGACGCACGCCGTCCTGCGCCGACGCGCCGCCCTGGCCCACCAGTCCCTGCAGGAGTACCTCCTGGCCAAGCTCGTCGAGGAAGCCAGCACCCCCTCTCTGGACGAGGTGCTCGAGCGAGCCGGTGGACGAGCCGGAGGGAGCCTGTCTTTCCGTGACGCGGTGAAGGCAGTGCACGACGACCGTGATCGTCGTTGACGCCAGCATCCTGGCCCCCGCCCTGGCCGACGACGGACCCGACGGTGACCGCGCCCGCGATCGCCTGCGTGGAGAGGTCTTGACTGCACCCGAAGTGATCGACCTCGAAGTGGCCTCGGTGCTTCGCCGCGCCGTCGCGTCCGGACGCCTCCCCGATCGCCGTGCCGAGCTCGCATTGACCGACCTGGTCGACCTTCCCCTGCGCCGGGCCGCTCACCGGCAACTGCTGCGCCGCTGCTGGGAGGTACGGCACACCGTCACCAGTTACGACGCCGCCCACGTCGCCCTGGCGGAAGCCCTCGACGTGGTTCTGGTCACCGCCGATGCCCGCCTCTCCCGCGCTCCCGGGATCACCTGCACGGTCGAGGTCCTGCGCTGACCACCGGCACACGTCCTCGCCTCGTCCACGTTCACCGTCTGCGTCCCGGCTCAACGTGATGGACTACGTCTGACGCCCACCCCGGGCGGTGAGCAGGAACGCGGGCGAGGACCAGTAGTCGTACACCGCGGTCACCTCGACGTCGGTGAACCCGGCCGCCCGCACCTGCCCGACCTACGCGTCGGCGGGTTGTTCGAAGGTGGCGCGGACGGCGCCGGGACGCAACTGGCCGGTCAGGACGGGCATCAGGAACCCTGCGCCACCAGTTCGCGGTCCTCGGCGTACTCGGCCAGGCCGCTCGTACGTCCGGGCCAGGAACTCCAGGTGCTCGGGAGTGCCCACCGCCGCCGAGGGCACGTCGAACTCCACGACGGCCACCGACGGGTCCGCGGTCGAAGCGTCTGCAGGACAACGTCTCGCTCGGCACGGGGAAGGGTGTGCAGGGCAAAGGTCGACTCGACCGGATCCCAGGTTGGCAGTTCCGGTCGGGCGAGGAACTCCTGGACCGTCCCCGCGAAACGGTGCCCGTCCGCCACCTCACGCAGCCCCGCGGTGGCGACCGTCAGCAACGCCCCGGACGGCTCGACCACGTCCACCCGGGAGGGAAGGTGCGCCGCGGCCCGCAGCGCGGGCAGCAGTGCCGACCCGTCACCGCAGCCGACGTCGAGCGACGCCGCAGGGAGGTGGGCGTCGTAGAGGTTCGCGAGCGCCGCGTGCACGGCAGAGTACAGCGGCACGTTCCCGCCGCCGGCTGGTCCTAGACCGACCCGTGGTCCTCGCGGTCCAGGTGCCGGGACAGCGCGGACCCGAGCAGCTGAGGTGTCGCCCCGGACCGCGCGCTGAGCGGAACCGGGGTCACGACGAGGGCCTGGAGCGCTCGCAGCGTCGTCACGGCGCGACCCCCGTCACCACGCGCACGTCGATGTACTGCATCCCGTCGGGCCGCTCCTCGAGCACCCGCTCGTCCTCCCCGGTCCGCAGGTCGGTGACCACGCGCGGGGCGGAAACTCCGAGCGTCATCAGCACGTCGACGGCGTCGGTGTCCCCGCCGGCGGCGACGAGCACGGGGTTTCCTCCGGCCGCACGGATCCGGGCGGCCTGGCGGTCGACGGCCTCGCGCAGCGTCGTCCAGTACTCGTTCGTCCCGGGCGCTCCGTCGGCGGTCGCGACGACGATGGAGGCGGTGGGGATCCCGCAGGTGCCGCGCAGCACCTGGGGCCACTCGTTGCGGGATCGGGGGTCGACGGTCAGGGCGACGTCGCCGTCGGCGAAGGAATCGCAGACCTCCGCGACCGCCTGCGGCTCACCGGCTTCGGAGCGCTGGGCCGCGACGGGCCAGGTCGCCACCGCGGAGGGGACGAGGAACAGAACGCAGGCGATCGCGACCCGCAACCACGACCACCTTTGGTGCGCATACCGATCCACGACCCAGCGGGCGGCGACGACGGCGAGCAGGACGACGGCGGGCAGCACCACGACGACGAACCGGCGGTCGGCCCACGGGTGGTCGGGGGTGATGCCCGGGCGGTACAGCGTCAGCAGCGTGGACCCCATCGCCATCACGTACGGCGCGGTCCACGCGGGCAGGGAACTGCGCCCCTGCAGGCCACGGATCAACCGCGGCAGCGCGACGACCGCCGCCGCGCCGGCCAACGCCACGACGGGCCAGCCGAGGTACCAGGCGATCCAGTCGATCGAGTGCTCGGCGTACGTCCGGCCGCCGTCGATCGCCAGGCCCTGGGTGGCCTGCAGCCCGGCGACGAGTCTGCTGCCGGAGTCCTCGGGGTCCTGCCGCACCACCAGCCACAGCGGCCGGCTCGCCAGCACCGCGAACACGACGCCGAGCACGATCGCCAGCACCAGCCCGAGCCGGTCGCTGACCAGCCACCGGCGCCGGGCCAGGAACCCCGAGCGGGCCAGCCGGGTCGCGACGACGCACAGCGCGGTGAGGAACACGAGCCCGGCGACCAGCGGCACCAGCGACCCGGCGATGGTCCCGAGGTAGGGCCGGGACGTGAGCAACGCCGCAGTGACCGCGAGCGCCGAGGCCACCCCGGTCGCGGTCAGCAGCGCCCGCGCACCGGGGTGCCGGACCACGAGCAGGACGGCGATCACAGGAATCAGGACGGCGATCTCGCGCAGGAAGTCGATGCGGACGAAACCGCAGGCGCCCACCAGCAACCCCGCTCCGCCACCGATCCGGGCAGCGGTCCGCCCGGTGGCGGGGACGAGGGCGACGAGCAGCGACGCGGCGGCCAGGATCACCAGCAGCGCAGCGGGTTCGGAGTACGTGGAACGGTTCGCGTGCAGGACGGGCTGAGCCAGGGCGAACGTCCCGGCGGCCAGCGGCGCCCACTGCGCACCGGCCACCCGTGCCGCGAGCCCGGCCATCGCGAGGATCCCGAAGGCACCGAGGATGCCGGGGACGACGAACATCCCGGTCCAGCCACCGGCCCACTCCCCCAACGAGTACAGGGCGGGGGCCCCGAGCAGGAACTGGGGGACGACGTGGTCCCCGACCTCGTAGAAGGCGGGCGAGGCGAGGGTGACGTTCGGGTCGCTCAGCACGTCGGTGCCCCCGAGCGCGGCGAGCACCGGGTCGACGGGCAGTCCGTGGTGCGTCGCGAGCTGGTGGGCGTACAGGGCGACGGACCCGGCGTCACGGCGCAGGACGACGTGCTCTGCGTGGGTCAGCGCGGCCCACAGCCCGGAGACGACGGCGATGGCCAGCGATCCCCCGGCGGTCCACCAGGTGGCGGCCACGACAGGTGTCCCCCAGGCCAACCGGCCGGCGAACGCGGCGGCGACGAGGCTGACGGGAACGGCGACGGCGGGCGTCCACAGGTCCAGCAGCACCAGCGGGACGGCGACGGCGGTGATCGCGGCGACCGCGGCGGCGAGCACCACCGGTACTCGGGTCAGAAGGATCCCCTGAACGTTCCCTGCTGCGGTGCTCACGCCGCGAGAACCTACCGTCGGGAGGGGACACGATCGGGGACGCGTACCGTGACGCCGTGCCCACCCCCGCCCCGCGTTCGATCCCGGCCCTGCTGCGCCGGTTGTCCGACGACGATCCGGGGGTTCCGCGGCTGACGTTCTACGCCGCGGACCACGAGCGCTCCGGTGAGCGGATCGAACTGTCCGCGCGCGTGCTGTCGACGTGGGTGGCCAAGACGGCGAACCTGCTCGAGGAGGAGTTCGAGGTGGGTCCGGGGTCGGTCGTCGCGATCGACCTGCCGACGCACTGGCGGACCCTGGTGTTCCAGCTGGCGGCCTGGTCGACGGGCGCGGCGGTGCGGCTGGGGCCGGACCGACCGGCCGACGTGCTGGTCTCCTCCTCCACCGAGACTCTGCAGCGCAACGCTTCCGAGGAGGGCATCGCGGTCTCGCTGGCCCCGTTGGCGGTGAACTTCGGCGGCCCCGTCCCCGACGGGGTGCTCGACTACGCCCGGGTCATCACGGGCTACGGCGACACCTACTCCCCGATGCTGGAGGCCGGCGCCGACGACCCCGCACTGGAAGCGGCCGACGGCAGGGCCCTGACCCACGGGGCGTTGCTCGCGTCCGCGGCCGAGGCGGGCGAGGAGTGGCCGCTCGGGGTGCGGTTGCTCACCGACATCGGTCCGGCCGACGTGGTGCGAGGGCCATTGGCCGCCTGGGCCCGCACCGGATCCGTGGTGATCACCCCGTCCTTGGAGACCCTGCCCGAGAGCGTCGTCGCCTCGGAGCGCACGACCGCGACCCTGCGCTCGTAGTGGGAAGGGCGGCCCACACTCTCGCCCTCGTCGTCGCCACCGTCGTCGCGACCCTGCTGTTCGGCCGGCTCGGCCTGCCATCTCCCGCGTTGTTCGCGGGGTTGGCCGCGGGGCTGGTCGACGCCCTCTTCACGAAGACGGCGGTCAAGCTCCCGTCCCGGTTCGGCACGGCCGGTCAGGCCGTCGTCGGTGTCACCATCGGCACCCTGGTGCAGCTGTCGACGTTGTCGGCCCTGGGTGAGCACTGGTTGCCCGTCCTCGGCGTCACGATCGGGACGCTGCTGCTGAGCCTGGGCACGGGGTGGTTGCTGGGCCGGCACCGCGAGGTGGACTCCGTCACGGGGGCCTTCGCCCTCGTGGCGGGCGGGGCGAGTGGATTGGTGGTCATCGCCCGCCAGCTCGGCGCGGACGAACGGGTCGTCGCGGTCGTGCAGTACGTGCGCGTGCTCCTGGTCGTGCTGTCGTTGCCGTTGGTGCTGAACGTGGTGTTCGACGTGCAGGCCTCGGGCTCCGCCGACAACGCCTCCCAGGACTGGTTGGTCGGTATCGGGCTGGTCGTGGTCTGCGGTCTCGCCGGGCCGTGGTCGGGCAAGCGGGCGAAACTCCCCGCACACACGCTGCTCGGGCCGCTGCTGTTGGCGGCGATCGCCTCGCTGACGGGCCTGACGGGCGGCGCGCAGGTGCCGGACCTGCTGCAGCAGATCGCCTACGCGCTGATCGGCCTGCAGATCGGGTTGCGCTTCACCCGGTCGAGCCTGGCCCAGGTCGCGCGGATCCTGCCGGTGGCGCTCGTCCTGATCGTCGTGGGGATCCTCGGCAGCGCCGGGCTGGGGGTGGCGTTGTCCGCCATGACGGGGCTGCCGCAGCTGGACACCTACCTGGCGACGACGCCGGGCGGGTTGTACGCGGTGCTGGCCGCGGCCGTGGGTTCCGGCGCCGACGCCACGTTCGTGCTCTCCGTGCAGGTGCTGCGACTGCTGGTGATGTTGTTGGCCGCTCCGGTGCTGGCCCGACTGCTGGCGGCTCGTTCCGGGGGGACGTTCGGGGGAAAGAGGTGAGTCCGACCTGAGAAGCCCCTGTAGGGTGTTGATCAGGGGTGGTCACCGGTGAACGTCGCAGGAATCAGCGTGACGGTCTTCGTGGTGCTCGCGGTCGTGGGTTTCGGCCTGTGCATCGTCTCCTTCCTCTTCGACGGGTTGTCCGAGGCCTTCGAGCTCGACATCGCCGGCGGTTTCCTCTCCCTCACGTCGCTGTCCGGCGGGCTGGCCCTGTTCGGGCTGGGCGGGACGCTGGCCCAGATGTCCTTCGGATGGACGACGTTGCAGGCCAGCGGTTTCGGTGCCGCCTGCGGCCTGGTCACGATGGCCGGGGTGGGAGCGCTGGTGCGCACGCTGCGGCGCGAGGAACCCGAAACCCACCACACGATCCTGGGGGTCCAGGGGGTCGTCACGACCCCGGCGTCGATCCCGGGTTCCTACGGGGAGGTGAATCTGCGTCTGCACGGCACCACCGTGAAACGCAGCGCCGTGAGCGACGTCGCTCTGACCCGCGGAACCGTCGTCGAGGTGGTCGCGGAGGTTTCCGCGACCGCCGTCCGGGTGAAACCCCTGGACTGACGAAACTCGTCCGGAGTTCAACCAGAAACACAACGGAAGGACCGACGTGGAGTTCCTCACACCCGCCGTCATCCTGATCGCCGCAGCCGTGGTCGTCGTGCTGCTGCTCGCGGTCGCGATCGTGCGCCGGTACAAGATCGCCGGCCCCAGCGAGGCGTTCATCATCACGGGGAAGAAAGGCCAGCCGGTCACGAACCCCGAGACCGGCAAGGTCTCGACCGACCTGTCCGGCCAGAAGGTCGTCATGGGCGGCGGCGTGTTCGTCCTGCCGTTCGTGCAGCAGGCGTACACCCTGTCCCTCGCCTCGCGCCGCATCTCGGTGCAGATCCGCGGTGCGGTCTCGGCCAAGGGCATCCGGCTGAACCTCGACGGCGTGGCCATCATCAAGGTCGGTGGCACCGAGGACTCCGTGCGCGCTGCGGCGCAACGCTTCCTGCACCAGCAGGACGAGATCGAGTCGTTCACCCAGGAGGTCCTGGCCGGGTCGCTGCGCTCGATCGTCGGGACCCTGACCGTCGACGAGATCATCCGCGACCGCGCGGCGTTCGCCTCCCGGGTCGCCGAGGAGGCCGAGACATCGCTGACCAACCAGGGTCTGGTGCTCGACACCTTCCAGATCCAGGACGTCACGGACGACGTGAACTACCTGCGCGACCTCGGCCGCCCCGAGGCCGCCGTCGCCGCGCAGAACGCGGCGATCGCCGAGGCGAACTCCCAGCAGGAGTCCCAGCAGGCCGAGGCCCGGGCGCAGGAGAAGATCTCCGGTTCCCAGCGTGACCTGTCGCTGCGCCAGGCCGAGTTCAAGGCCGAGACCGACACCGCCCAGGCTCGCGCCGCCGCGGCCGGTGTGCTGGCCAAGGCGGCCCGCGACCAGGAGGTCCTGCTCGAGCAGGAGCGCGTCGCCGAACGGCAGGCCGCCCTGACCGAACGTCAGCTCGACACCGAGGTCCGCAAACCCGCCGACGCCCGCCGGTACGACGCGGAACAGCAGGCGCAGGCCCGCCGGAACTCGGAGATCTTCGAGGCCGAGGCGAAGAAGGCGTCCGACATCGCCAACGCCGAGGCCGACGCCCGGCGCGTCGAACTGTCCGCCACCGCCGACGCCCAGCGGGTGCGACTCGCGGGTCAGGCCGAGCTGGACCGCCGTACCGCGCTGGCCAACGCGACCCGACTCGAGGGTGAGGCCGAGGCGGCCGCCATCCGGGCCCGTGGTGAGGCCGAGGCGGAGACCATGCGGCTGCGCGCCGAGGCGTTCGAGCAGTACGGCGAAGCCGCTGTGGCGCAGATGGTCGTGGACGTCCTGCCCCGCGTCGCGCACGAACTCGCCGCACCGATGTCGGCGATCAGCGACCTCACCGTCATCTCCAACGACGGCGCGTCGCAGTTG
>Ga0325400_1006759_pt1 | contig 10930 bp, 11 predicted proteins | sample PopdelMetagenome_2_FD_205662 | JGI IMG/M metagenome (GOLD analysis project Ga0325400, IMG submission 205662) | Populus deltoides microbial communities from Bellville, Georgia, United States - Xylem-PdKOR-R1 | ecosystem: Host-associated > Plants > Phyllosphere > Stem > Wood/Secondary xylem...
ATCTTTTTCACATCACATAAAATAAGAGACATAGAATTCTATTTATAGGGAAACCTAAAAACCCTATAAATATCAAAATATTAATTCACCTCTTAAATAAATATCACATTTATTATTTTAGGTTATTTTTAGAAATATATTCAATCAAATCCCTACTTGATTTTTCTAAATCTAAAATTGTAATTCAATGTATAAATTACACTATAGTTTTTAATTTCTAAAAGTTATTTACAATCAACTCACACTTGATTAAGCATCCCATTTTAATTTATGACTAATGGTTATTATGTATGTTACCCATTAGGTCTCCTAATAAGTTTTCTCAAGTATATATCACAATCTTAAATAAAATAGGATTAAATAAATTAATTTATTACCAATTCAACAGTTGATTGATTTATATTTAAGATCAAGTATAATATCTAGTAACATGTCATTATCCCTAAAATATTAGGAAAGTAATTAGCAATTTGACTTAACTTTTTAGTGATCAATTTCTCAATGTAATTATTATTCATTTCTCAATAATATTCCGATTTAGACATTATAGCATGGACCATGGAGTGTATCTGTTCTGTCAAATCATGTTTGTTATAAAAATCATATTTATTGATTCTTTGAATGAGATTCGAAACTATTTTCAAATCTCATTCCACCCTACATAATAATTTACAGTAAATACTATTTAATGAGAACATATGAAATATTTTTTATAATTCACCAAGGATAATAAATCATTTATTAATTATTTAAATATCTTTATATAGTTTATATTATATTTAATATTTGCTTATTTGTTATTCTTGATTAAGGCAACATGTAGCAGGATCAAAAGATTCAAAACACTATATTTTTTTATTATAGATTTTTTAAAATTCAATTTCATTTAATAAAAACAAATTTAAAAACTGATGCAAATTGATACCAAGTCAAAACAAAATAGAATAAAACACTATAAATAACTAAAATTGTATCGTTTATGCACTATATATCATTAGTTTTTTGCTAAATTCATGAACTCATTCAACATTCCATGGCCAAAATAATGGCCAGAATTTTATGAAATAAAATAAACAAAATAGAAATAATGCCTGTTGTCGGTGTTTGGCAATGGAAATTGACTAGAATAGCGATATCAAGAAGAACGACGGGGTTGGAAATTGTTTTCTATCTATTTCAATAAAAAGTAATGGACAAATAATCTTAGAAAATAACATGTACTAATCGCAAATTATATTAAAAAAATAAATTCAACATTGAAATGAACCTCCATTGTCAACTTCAGGTCAAGGAGGATACAAAATAGCAAAATCAAGTTATTTTCATCAAAAGTGGCGAATTTGGTTTATTAGAAATAACATCAATGAGATTTTTCATGTTTTGGTTGAATTTAATTGATTTAAATTATAAGAAAGAAATAAATTTTTTATTTGAAAAAAAAACTCATGATCAAGATATGATTATAATTGTTTCTCATAAAAAATCAACACCATAATTTATAATAGTCATCTTGATATTTTATATTTGTGATGATTTAATTGTAGATATTGATTTTATTTCATTCAAGTTAAAAAATTATCACACAAAAGTTATATTTTTAACTAAAAAAAAACCATTATATTATATTTATAATAAAAATAAATTTATGATACAAATTAAATAAATAAAAAAAATGTAATTTTAATCTTTTATGTTGTTAAAAAGTGCTTGTATACAAGAGAAAAAAACTACTGTTTATGCCTTTTCTTCATTTGAAAAAAAAATTGAAAAACTATGAATAAATTTTAAAATATGATTTTTTCTTTTAAATTTAGAAAACTAAAAATTAATTTTCCAGTTTTGTGAATGTGAACCCAACAAAATACTACAAGTTTTGTTTTCTAAACTTTGCCTTAAACAAAATAGATTAGGCTTGATTGACACGGCCTAATGGCCAATATTTAAATGTCAACCCAACAAAATATGGCCCATAAGACTATAAGAGTTAGAATTAATTCCAACCCATACTCATTTAATTCACTTGTTCAACAAATTTATCCCAATTCCCAGGCATATTAAAGGTTATTATATATAATAATAATAATAATAATAATAATAATAATAATAATAATAATAATAACAGGCATATTAAATTATTAAATCAGCATTCAAAACTGGAATTGTTCACCACCAAAATGTAAAACATTTCCTCACTTAACAAAAATTTGGATTGAGATTAGTTTAGTAATTAAATAATAAAGAGAAGATTTAAAATCTCAAGTTCGAGTTATATATCTAGATTAACTTTAAGAAAGAAAAAAATTCTAAATTTTGATTTTAAACAAGACAGATTTTATAAATACGTATGAATATATAAGATATAATATTTTTTTTATTAAATATGAGATTCTAAGTGTGTGTATAAGTATTTTTTTAAAATATATTTTGTTTGAGAATATATCAAAATATTTTTTTATTTTCAACATCAATATATTAAAATTATTAAAAAAATAAATTATTATTTTTTAAATAATATACTCTTAAAAACATATTCAAAAATAAAAAATATCCCGTTCTAACTTAATCATTTTAAGAGCTAGTTTGGTAAATTATTTTTTAAAGTATTTTTTATTTAAAAATATTTTGAAATAATATATTTTTTATTTTTTAAAATTTATTTTTGATATAAATACATTAAAATAATTTAAAATAAAAAAATATTTTTTTTAAACACAAATCAAGGTTTAGATACTGAAATTTGAATTTTTTTTTAAAACTATTAAGTAATAATATCAAGGCACCAAAATCAAGTTAATCAATTTTCAGAAAGTAACTGAAGATTCCTTAAAAAGTGACCAAATCTAGAAAACACGAGGAACGCCACTTGTTTGAGATCAGATACCACGTTATCTGTCCACTTCAAACCAAAATGTACGGATGATTGCCTCTCAGCACAATCAACCAGCACTAGCAGTAGCAGCAGCAGCAGCAGCAACAGCAACAGCTCTCTCTCTGGCTGCAAAATATGAACTTACTTCACTCTACTTCACACTCAGTACATGTCCTCAAATTCATTTCCCAGTTCCGAAGTACCCCAAAATTCTGTCTTTTGAAAAGAAATGTCACTTCCAATTTAGAAAACTTTGGCAGTAACCTTTTTAGTAATTCAACGGCATCGATTTCCATTAAAGCAGCAAGAGATGGGGTGGATACAGCTGTGGTGGTGGAGGAGGAGGGGCCTAAATTGAGAAAGTTTCAGGTTTTTGAAGGCCATCCTGCACCATTTGGTGCCACAGTTCGTGATGGTGGTGTCAATTTCGCTATATTTTCTGCCAATGCAGTTTCTGCTACTCTTTGCTTGATTTCTCTCTCTGATTTGCCTGAGGTTGGTTGATATTCAAAACCCTTTCTTGGCTGTTGATAGTTGCTTAGTTGTTTGTCTAAAGTTCATATTTTTAATGGTGATGGAAACCAATTTTGATTCTTGATTATAGGTTTATAATTGCTTTAAAAGTTCACAGTTTTGTGGAGTTGGAGACTACCCTTTTGATTCTTGATTTGAAGTTCACATTCTTAATGAGTTTTGGCAGTGAATAAATAGTAGAGGCTAGTTTAACATGGCTATAGCAGTGGTGTCTTTTTGGGTAGTTGTTTTCATGGTTCAATGCTTAATATTGTGCCCTTTTGAGGGTATCCCGAATGATTATTGTTGCCATTTGTTGATGCAGAATAGAGTGACTGAGCAGTTTTTTCTTGATCCTTTGACCAACAAGACTGGGGATGTTTGGCATGTGCATTTGAAAGGAGATTTTAAAGATATGCTCTATGGGTACAAGTTTGATGGCAGCTTTTCTCCTGAAGAAGGACATTACTATGATCCCTCTCAGATTGTATTGGACCCTTATGCAAAAGTTAGTTTCTTCCCTTACCTTTTATTCATTTGGTATTGTTCATAACGTTTTGCTTTTAGTTTAGTTATAAGCAAATAACTATGAACTCTGATAAATTATTCATTTGTCTAGGCAGTCATTAGCAGAGGGGATTTTGGTGTTTTAGGGTCTGATGATAATTGCTGGCCTCAAATGGCCTGCATGATACCAACTGCAGATGATAAGGTATTTGAGGCTTAATTCTCTTCCTTTATGTGTATAATTGGGATGCCTTATTTAACCAAAGGTATCATGCAATTTGACTATCTTATTAGCGTGGAATTGTATTATTATAGACTCTCTTGAAGGCAGAAAATCTGCCAAATTTGAAAATGACTTCCACTTGTATTTTGGTATCTGTTTCATACCACTTTTTTTGACTGTTGCTCTAAGTTTAGTATATGTATTTGGCCGTTTTATGTTTTCAGTTTGATTGGGAGGGAGATTCGCTGTTGAAGTATCCACAGAGAGATCTAATACTATATGAAATGCATGTTCGTGGGTTTACACAGCATGAATCAAGTAGGACTGAATTCCCTGGTACATACCTTGGTGTAGTGGAGAAGCTTGATCATTTGAAGGTATGTTTGGAGCACTTCTGTTATTATCTTGTGAGCAGTTCTCGGTATTTGTTATAAGAAAAAACTTCATTCATAATTGCATATAATCCTCATTTTGGTTGTTTTTGATTATAACAAAGTAATGGACTTGGAAATTCTTCATGTATTGCATTTTGAATCATCCCTTTTGTACGATCCTCCAGATATATTAAATTTCTAATGCGTTGCTGAAGCTGTTTTTGTTTTATTGAAGCCACCGGAGATTGTGTGATCATGAATAATCTTTAGCTGCATGCTCTTATTAACCATTTACTGATTTTTCAGGAACTTGGTGTCAACTGCATAGAGTTAATGCCATGCCATGAATTCAATGAGCTTGAGTATTACGATTACAATTCTGTCTTGGGTGATTATAAGTACGATAATTTCCCTCTTGCCAGTAACTTTCATTGCTGTATTATCCAAGATTATTTGGTCATGAGTATTTTCTAGAAGATCTATGTTGTCTTTTATAGAACTGAACAAGCTCCTAAATGGTCCTGGTATGGAAAATTTCATATTTGGAGTTCATAAAGATCTCTGAAAAGATTCTTCTTTGCCTGTCGCATCTGAAAGCTTACTGGTCAAAGATTTTTTAGTTTATTAAAAATGATAAATCATGGTGACATTACAGATGTCTACCTTATTCTCCCTTTTTGTAATTTTTCCGTGTCTCTCATAACTGTTTCTTTCGCCCATCCAAAAATAAAATGATGATATTGATGATTCCTACTTGGTAAATGATGAAATATGATGATGCTTTCAACTTCATGAACTTTAGAATTTTAGAAACAACGTAATGGTGCATTACATTTCTTATGATGCTTATGCATTAGTTCCTCTCCAGGGTTAATTTTTGGGGGTATTCTACTGTCAATTACTTTTCTCCTATGACAAGATACTCATCTGCTGGCACACGTAACTGTGGCCATGATGCAATTAATGAATTCAAGCTTCTAGTTAGAGAAGCACATAAACGAGGAATTGAGGTGACAACTTGCTGCACTATGATATAGCATGTCTTTGGTGAGCTTTTCTGAATATTAGTTTCTGATTTTACTCGAGCAGGTGTTCATGGATGTTGTTTTCAATCACACAGCAGAAGGAAATGAGAGAGGTCCCATTCTATCTTTCAAAGGAGTTGATAATAGTGTCTATTACATGCTTGCTCCTAAGGTATAGTTCTTGATGTTAAAGCAATTCAATTCTTGTCTTAGATAAAATTTTGAAATATGTTAGAAAAAGATACTGACATGTAGCTGCTAGACGTTAATTTCTTCTTGTGGAAGAAAAACATGCTTCTGATATCCCAAGATTGTCTGTATTTCAATTTGTTCAGATTTATGGTGCGATATTCTAATACTCATGTGATTGTTGTGAGCTAAGTTTTACTTTATGCTATTACAGGGAGAGTTCTATAATTATTCAGGTTGTGGGAACACATTCAATTGCAACCATCCTTTTGTGCGTCAATTTATTTTGGACTGCTTAAGGTAGATGCACATGAGTTGTCTATTCTGAAAAAGCAAATTTATACAGGTTGTGAGAACACATTCAATTGCAAGCATTCTGTTGCATGACAATTTATGGCTGATGTGAAAAAGCAAAATGGACAAACTAGGAAGAGTGATATTTATTGGCATTGTTATGTTTCTTGATTGCAACTCATCCCTTGAATTTTGTTTCGGACATAAGAAAAAACCTTGGCTTAAACTATGAGTTAATTAGATCACATGTTATTGTTTATTGCAGCTTTATGCCTAGGCTCCTTGAAAATGTTGTGTTTTGGTGCACCTTCAGCTTTTTAAACACCCATCACTAGCATAAGAATAAGGATTTCATTGCACGTGAGGTTTTTGTGGTGAGGCATTCTAGACTTCTTTGTTTGCTCTTATTCAAGGGTGTTCGAGGTTCAATTCGCTGTTAAATAAATTCAGATGCCTGAAGGTCTATGATACCATTGAAATAGCCTCAGGGGCTAGATTGAAGGAGTTTCCTAAAATCCAAAGTTTATTTTACTTTTTTCAGTTGATAATGCTTTTCACCAAATGGCTTATATCGAGAGCCCTTTTTTTTCATCCCTCCTGTGTCTGTGGGTGAGAGGATTGCATGCCAGCTCTTAATGACATGTATGCTTTATCATTATTCATCATGTCATTCTTGATTGGTTGCTTTTATTTTTTATTTGTTTGCACTGTGGGTTTCTCTCACATTTGTTATTCTTTAAATGCATTTCCTCCTCAACTGTGGTGTGAGCAGTTCTCTAATTCATTTCTGTCTTTCAGATATTGGGTGATTGAGATGCATGTAGATGGCTTCCGCTTTGACCTTGCTTCTATAACGACTCGAAGTAGCAGGTTGTAGCCAATTTGTCACCCAGATCATATTCTTGTTCATTTGTGTTGAAGACCGGATGTTTCAGTTTTTATGCTGATGAACCTTTTCTTTTCTTGACCAGTCTCTGGGATGCAGTTAATGTTTTTGGGAGTCCAATAGAAGGCGACTTGGTGACAACTGGTACTCCTCTTGGCAGCCCACCATTGATTGAAATGATGAGTAATGATCCCATACTCCGTGATGTTAAGGTACTTTTCTTTGATTTCTTTCTCCATGCTCCCCTGGAAGTGTTCTCTGATCAGTGAAGCTCACTGCATCGGTTTAAATTCTCTTATAATGTCTTGAGTAGCTTATAGCTGAAGCATGGGATGCCGGAGGATTGTATCAAGTTGGCATGTTTCCTCATTGGCATATTTGGTCAGAATGGAATGGAAAGGTTAGTGTGAATTTTACATTGCCAATTCTATCATTCCAACTGGTGACTCCGTGTTCTCAATGCGATGCTGCATGAATACCCAAATGCACCAGCAGTCTATGATACCCCTTCTGTCCTTTTCACCTTGTTATTAAGAGAGAAAAAAGAAGAAATGGTTTAGCAACTATTGCATTTTCACTTCTATTCCTATGGGGTTTCTGCCTGTTTTGATTTAAAATCTACTTTTTTTCTTCTAGTATCGAGACATTGTGCGGCAGTTCATTAAGGGTACAGATGGTTTTTCTGGGGCTTTTGCTGAATGCCTTTGTGGGAGCCCAGGTTTATACCAGGTGTGTCTTTAGTCTCTCTGTGCCCTGGTCTCATGTCTGTCAACATTTTATTGGATAGTTTTAATATTGTATGCTATTTTGAGCCTTTTCCTTTATTCATTTGTGCAATTTCTTTTTTGCTTTTGTACTCGAATGGCAAACTTGTACAGCACTATTTATAGAATGAGAAATGATTTATATGATAAAATTGGGTAGACAAATATGATTATATGACATGAAAAGAGACAAGGACTGAATGTAATTAACTACTACTTCTTGACCTCTTATTTCAAATGTCTTCTTCATGTAACCAATTTCATGAAGTGTACCAGCACTCATATATTCTTGGTCTAGTTACCGGAACCATTCAATGCACTCACCATACTTGGCTGATATATAATGATATATGTGCTGGAATGTCCAATGGGAAATCTACTAAATATGGACTAGCCTGACATTGACATTTGATGCAACATAAGATAGATTCTAATGCCTGGAGCATGCTCTGCTCTATGATCCATTTAAGCATGCTACTGTAATTTGTGCTTTCTAAATGAATCAATGGATCAGGAAGGAGGAAGGAAACCATGGAACAGCATTAACTTTGTATGTGCACACGATGGTTTTACTTTGGCTGATTTAGTGACATATAACGAGAAGCATAACTTGGCAAATGGAGAAGACAACAATGATGGAGAAAATCACAACAATAGCTGGAATTGTGGACAGGTATTTACTCTGAGAAAAGTACACTATGCTTTTTATCTAGAGTCCTTAATGCTTGTTCTTGTGTTTTGTCTGAGCCATGTCTCATATAATTTATGTGGAATTCACCAGTATATGAGGTTTAGGGCATGCAGAGACCACTATAATTTGTTTAACTCGCATGCATAATTCTCATTGAATTAAGCATTCATTTCTTGCCGTATTAACTATTATGTGAGCAGCATGACAAAATGATTAAATTTTGCAAGACAACTGGTTGTGTTACTTAAACTCTTGTTCTCAAGTTTTGTGATAGCAATCATTGTTTTCCCAAGTAGTAGCATTAGATTATTGAAGCATGTCATGGTTTATGTGGATTCATTTTTTTTCCTTCAAAATGATTTCATAGGAGGGTGAATTAGCCAGCATTTCAGTGAAGAAATTGCGAAAACGGCAAATGCGAAATTTCTTTCTGTGTCTTATGGTTTCTCAAGTAAGGGTCAAATTCTACTCTTGTTCTTGCATCTACAAATCTTTTAGCTTGGTGGTTTCACAACTGAGACTTCTTTTTTCTGACCAGGGTGTTCCAATGATACACATGGGTGATGAATATGGTCACACAAAAGGGGGCAACAACAATACATATTGCCATGACAACTGTGTAACTTTCCACACCCAGACACTGACCAGATCCTCATTTGAATCCTACCATTGATTATGTTCACTATTTGTCTGCTACAATGCAGATCAACTATTTCTGGTGGGATAAGAAGGAAGAATCCTCATCAGACTTCTTTAGATTTTGCCGCCTCATGACCAAGTTCCGCCAGTGAGTATATGCTTGATGTGAACTCTTCTTATGCAGTTTGCCATTCTGCTCTCCCGTTTGTCTCCCAAGTTCCATCTTATATGAGTAGTCAACTTGCAGTGAATGTGAGTCCCTTGGCTTGAATGACTTCCCAACAGCAGAGAGGCTGCAATGGCATGGCCATGCTCCTGGAACACCAGATTGGTCAGAAACAAGCCGTTTTGTGGCCTTTACACTGGTATGCTTTCTCACCGCAACTAGCATGTCATTTCTCGTGAGACATGCTGGAGATGTGATTGAGCAAGAAAAAAGAAGATATTAATATTGGCTGATAGCAACAAACATGTGCTTGATGGCCTTAAGTTGAACTTATTAGATCCCAAAGGCGAGGCTTGTGAAAATAAACACAACCAATGACATGGGAGGAAGATGAAACAAGGAATGATTACTGAAATGATTCCTACTCTTCCAAGGTTTCCATATAAATCATAGGTTGTACCAGCTGTGACTTTTACCCCCAGAATGAGCGGATTATGAATACTGTTTCTGTGTTTGATCACAACCTTCTTTGTATCACACACTCTTGCCTTTTTACTCCCTCAAACCAGTTTATGCGTCAATGTTCCTCATCTTATCTTCAATTATGGGTGCCTTGCTCTTGATTAATTACCACTTCTTGTTATGGTTTGAGCCAGATTGACTCAGTGAAGCGCGAGATCTACATGGCCTTCAATGCTAGCCATTTGCCAGTTACCATCACACTCCCAGAACGGCCAGCATACAGATGGGAGCCCCTGGTAGACACTGGCAAGCCTGCACCATTCGATTTCCTTTCTGGTGACTTACCTGAAAGGGACACAGCAATGAAACAGTATTCTCACTTCCTGGAGGCCAATCTGTATCCTATGCTCAGTTATTCTTCTATCATCCTCGTACTCTTGCCCGTCGAGAATGCTTAGCTCTCCAAACCCAGAACCAGCCACTTTGTATGTAACTTGTATTGTATGAAAGTTCAAAGAAGCCATGAAAGAAATGAAAAGAAGTTTAGTTGTATGTCAGATATAGTTTGGGGCAATGAATGTTTCCCCTAGAAGCTGTATGTTTGCTTAGAGATGGTTTAGAAGTTGGCATATGAAAGTTTTGAAGAATTTTCATTGCAACAAGCTTGTGATTTGTTCACAGCAGATAATGTTTATACAAAGCTGACAAGAATCTTTTTGAAGGCAACCAAGCCTGGATTTGTTTGATCATTTCAACTTCCATATGCTTGAATTTCTTTGTTATTGGTTGATTTTTTTTATTTATTAATATGGGTGTCCGGGTTAGTTTGCGTGTATCTCGACTAATTCCACGGGCCCTGAAGTTAACGACCATGTAAGTTTCTAGTGATTATTATATTAGCAATCATAGGGTTCAAACTTAAGACCACAGGGAAAATAAATCTCTTGGTCCGAATTTATTTTTAATATTGCTGATAGTTGTTGCTATTTTTTCAAATGCATACAGATTAGGTTTTAAATTAAATAAAAAATATATTGTTCCAAAAACCTAATATTAAGTAATACTCTAAAAGATGTGGAGAAAACACCGTAGCTTCCCCACATCTTTCACTTATTAATATATTATATTATTGTAATTATTATATTATATTATATTATAGAATAGTCTTTATTTTTTTTGTTTTTTTAAATGATTTTTTTTTATTTAGTTTGTTAATGTTAAACTTTTTTTATTTAGTTATCAGATTTTCATGATACGGATCCCGGGTTTGATGGGTTAACCTGGTTTGACGAGTTAACCCGGATTTTTTTCTTTTTAATTAATTTTTT
>Ga0325400_1006764_pt1 | contig 10927 bp, 10 predicted proteins | sample PopdelMetagenome_2_FD_205662 | JGI IMG/M metagenome (GOLD analysis project Ga0325400, IMG submission 205662) | Populus deltoides microbial communities from Bellville, Georgia, United States - Xylem-PdKOR-R1 | ecosystem: Host-associated > Plants > Phyllosphere > Stem > Wood/Secondary xylem...
AGGCTAAAGATGCAATAAAAAAAAAGAATCAAGAAATAGATTTTAAAAGTTCTCTTAAGTTAAAATTCTTCAATCTTACTGGGTTTAAGAATAAAGGAAAAGTAGCTACTTGCTAATGGAAATTGATGGGTCATGGTTTCTATGAACCAACTCCATTTAAAAGGTCATCGCACGAAGTTACAACCCAAAATGGGGTTATGTCCCTTTTGTTGCCCAACTCTAATTTGGGTCATGACATGCACGCGCCCAGCTCCAAGTTGGGTAAGGGCACGTCTGCGCCCAGCCCCGCCCTAGGCCAGGGCACTTCCGCGCCCAGTTCCAAGTTGGGTCTGGACGCGACCGTCCTTGATCATTCTTGGGCGCAGTCACAAGCTAAACCCGTTTCTCTTGGGTTTCAGGCGTGGATTGAGCCCAACATCCCTTAGATTGGTTGCATAATTGACGAGTCACTCTACATTGAGCCCCTCATACTCTGGGTCTAGGTTAATAATTATGATACCCATCACATCCTATTAAATACGAACAAGCAGCTTATACTTATATTAATTACATGTGATGGCACGAGCAGTAGAATAATATTATTTTACTATTATAAGATTACATTTCTACCTCTCTTACATTGTATGAAGCAAGTCAAGTCAGGTAATATAAAATGAAGTATGAATATATATGAAGGGGTTCGAAACCTTATACTCTGAGACAAACACATTATCTGCTTCTTATTCCTTAATTCTACATCTTCTTCCTTTTCATCTTTTCTATTTTCATAAAAGCTCATTAATACTTCCATTAATGTTTTTTGTTATATAAAAAATACCTGGTACTGACTTGATCTTCAGAGGGTCCCCTATCAACACCCCCAGGGGACTTTGTGCAAGTATTTGTTCAGGAAGAGATTAACACCTCGGAAGAGATCCATTAAAGAAGAAGCCAGTGCAGTCTTGAAGTGAAGGTCGTAAAACATACTGTGAATGATGTGCAAGGATCTTTAGAAAATAAGAATACTCCTAGTGATTTTTGTAACCTCATCAGAAATGTTTTAAAGATAAGCTATATAAAGCTTTTAAATCTTTCTAACTTTAAAGAATAATGATTTATATTGTTTATAATTATTTACTCTTATTTACCCATGTCTTTATTCTTACATAAATATTATATTTAGTATGTATAAGATCATCCATTGCATCTTAGACTATCACTAGTTAGGTGGCCCGCGCTACACCACAGGCTCACCTTTTATTTTCATAAAAAATTTGGGTCCTGACGCTGGCAAGACTCATGGCTAGTTTGGGTCCTACACAACCAATGATTCAAAGCTATTTTGGGTTCAGCAGCTGCAAGACCCAAGGATAGTTGGGTCTTGGCGCAGCCCAAACGCCACGTATACCCTGGGGTCTGCCCAGTAGGCAACCCAAGCGCCACCTGTGTAATTGGTCTGCTGACACACAGGTAGGCAGGTCAAGCGCCTCGTGTCCCCTCGTGGTTTTTCTTTGATAGTGATAATAGTTTTTTAAAATTTACTAATGATGATGATGATGATGATGATGATGATGATTTTTAATTTTACTTTTCAAATCAAATATATGGTTGTTTTTCAATATTACGAATAATTTTTCTCTAATTTACTAATTATTTTATTAATAATATTCATTACTATAAAAATAATAATATTTATAACACAAAACATAATATTTTTAATATTAATACTTTTGATTATAGTAAAAATAATAATATTCATAACATAAATAATACTATTTTTAATTCCAAGAATATTAAGAACACAAATAATAATATTTTTATATTAAAAATTTGAATTATTATAAAAATAATAATATTATAATATAAATAATATGTGGGGTTAGGCGTGGACGCGTCCAGGTCCAAATGGAGGTGGATCCGGTCACGTCTAGACCTAGCGTGGGGCTGGGGGTGGACGCGTCCAGGTCCAACATGGAGGTGGTCACGGTCGCGTCCAGCCCAACGTGGGATGGCAGGGATGCAACCAGGTCTAAATGGAATTGGATGTGGTCCCGTCCAAACCCAACGTTGGGGTGGGCGGGGACACATCCAGACCCAACGTGAGGCTGGGCATAGACGCGTCCAAGTCCAACATAGAGGTGGTCGCGGTCGCGTCTAACCCAATGTGGGGTAGGCAAGGACGCGTCCAGGCCCAATATGGGGTTTGGCGTGGACGCGGTCGCGTCTAGGCCCAACATGGGGTTGGGCGTGTCCAACATGGAGGTGGACGTGGTCGCCTTCAGACCAAACAATATAGTCCACAGTGAAAGAACTCACAGTCTACAGTACCCGTAATACAGTACAGCACAATGCAATTCACAGTGAAAGCACTTGCAATTCACAGTAGCCCATGCAACAGTGAAACATTTTTATAAAAAATATCATAAAAATTTATGATATAAATAGTAATATGTTTTCAATATTAATAATAATATTTTCTTTCAAATTAATCAATTATAAGAAAAATATTAATATTTTTAAAACAAATAATAATATTTACAATCCTAGGACCCAGGAATCTTGAGTCCAGCAATATGACCCAAGCATCAGGTGTCCCCAAGTAGGGCATGGGCATGCGTCACTCCCAGTGTAGCCCAAACACCACATGTGCGTTGGGGTGTGCCCAGCACTAAAGCAGAAGCCCAAGCACACGTGTGCACTTGGTGTGCCAACACATAGTCAGCAACTTAAACGTCACGTGTTTCCATGTGGTTTTTCTTCGATGGTAATAACAGTTTTTAAAAAATTATTAATGATGATAATGATAATAGTAATAGTAGTGGTAGTAGTAGTAATTTTTAATTTTACATTTCAAATCAAATCTATAGATTTTTTTCAATATTAAGAATAATTGTTTTCTAATTTAGTAATTATTTTATTAATAATATTAATTATTATAAAAATAATAATATTTATAACACAAAAGACAATATTTTTAATATTAATACTTTTGGTTATAGTAAAAATAATAATATTCATAACACAAATAATAATATTTTTTATATTAAAACATTGAATTATTATAAAAATAATAATATTATAACACAAATAACAATATATTTGATATGAATATGTTGAATTATATGAAAAATAATAATATTGAGAACACAAATAATAATATTTTGATATGAATACTTTGAATGATAAGAAAAATAATAATATTTAGAACATAAATAATAAAAAATTTTAGATGAATACTTTGTATTAGAAGAAAAATAATAATACTTTCGACACAAATTATAATATTTTTTATATTAATACTTAGAATTGTTGAATATTTTAATAATATTGCGCCACGAGCTCACTTTTTATTTTTATAAAACATCATAAAAATTTATAATATAAATAATAATATGTTTTCAATATTAATAATAATATTTTCTTTCAAAGTTATTAATTATATTAATTATTATAAAAATAATAATATTTCTCACACAGGCATCAGCTCAAGCGCCACCTGTGCGCTTGATCGGCCTAGCACACTGGCAGTCAGCCCAAGCGCCACGTGTGCACTTGGTCTGCCCCGCACACAAGCAGACAGCCCCAGCACCCAAGGCCGAGCAGACTAAGCGCCAGGTGGCTGCAGCCTAGGGCGCAACCAGCGGGCGTGGCCTGCCCAGGGCCCAGGCCTGACAACCAAGCGCCAGGTATCCGCAGCCCCAGCGGGCGCGCCTCCAACCTAGTACTTGGGGCCTGCTGGCTACAGCCTCACACATGCCCCCACCAAACAGTGCAGTCCACAATGAAAACACTTGTAATCCATAGTGAAAGCACTCATAATGCATAATAGCCAGCGCTACAGTGAAACCAAACAGTGCAGTCCACAGTGAAAGTACTCACACTCCACAGTAAAAGCACTCACAGGGTCGCTACAGTGCAGAACAGTGCAATCCTTAGTACATGTACTCATAATACACAGTAGCCCGCGCTATAGTGAAACACTAATCAGTTGTAGTTATAGTTAATGAGTGAATTGCCATTATTTTATTGAAAGAAATTATAAAAACATTTATAGTCAAAATTGCCCTTGTTTATTGAAATTTAAGCAAAAACAAAAATCAACATGTAAAAGTTATAGATGACCAATATGTGGTCACTGACCTTACCATAAAGTTACAAGGAATCAATTATGGTCACTAAGTTTACTTAAAAGTTGATAAAAAGCCAATTATGATCATTAAGTTTGCTCGAAATTTGCAATAAATCAATTATGCTAACTAAGTTTTATACAATCACTCATGCCCTCCATATTGTTTCCTTGTATCCCTCAAAGTCTTTATTTTTAATGATATACTATATATAAGGATAATATTTTTTATATATATTGTTTATTGAAGGGTCAATTATTAGTTAGACAGTAAACACTTTCTTTTAGTACTTTTGATACAACAAATAGGCCTTTTCGATTTGGTGACCAATTTAAAAAAAATCATTTTATAAAATCACCTTCCATACCAAGTTTCTTTCTGCAAATAACCTTTCTGAAACTTTCTTGTTTTAAGCTCATTCCACTCTTCTTCTTTTTTGTGAGCTAGAAGATGATTTATTGCTTTCATCCTAACCTCATATAAGTCTTCTAAATCTTCCAACATAACTAATTGATAATCTACGTTATGTTATGTTACACTGTTATGCTTTTCTCAATAACTGAACAACCTATTATATTAGCAACATGGCATCATGTCCATAGATAAGCGTAATGAGAGGTTCCCAAGATCATTTTCATTGAAGTTTTGTATGTCTATAAGATTTTAGATAAAGCTTTATGTAAAGTTTTAGGATTTTTTTTTCTACCATTTTTTATATATTGAGGTTTAATATCTTATTAGTAGTGTCATAACTTAATTTTTTAATTTTCAAAAAAATAAAAAATAAATGAATGAAAAATAATTTAAAAATTAGATCAAGACAACACAAATTAAAAGTTTGAGTATTGATAAAGATGGAATTATAAATTTGAAAGTTAATTTAGCAAAAAATTGAAAAAATTGATAAGTTTAAAGACTTAATTAAACTTTGAATTAATTTAATTAATGAAATCAAGGGCTTATTTGAAGAAATATCAAAGTTCAAGGTCAATTTGGGTCAAAACTGAAAGCAATTAAAATGCAAGGACCGAAGTGAATAGGTGGTGATACTATAGGGGTTAATTGATTTTTCGAGGGGTAATTTTAAAAGAATTAAAAGTTGAGGAGTCAATAAAGGATTGAATTGATTAATTTAGAAACCAATGATTGTTTTATGAATGGCACTAAAATCCAAGGGTCCAATTGCAATTGATCTAGGGGCAAAATTAAAAAAAAAAAAAAAGATTGCTAGAAATAGGGACCTGATTGCTAAATGGTAGAACTTCAGGGGGCAAATTGAAGATGGTCATTTCAGGATTAAAAAATGGTGTTGTATCTAAACCAATTGTTCATCCTCTTCGTCCTCATCGCAGGAGAGACCGGCTCAGCCAAAACTGCAACAAATATGATCCAAAATGTGGATCAGATTTATCTTTTAACCAAACCTGCTAGTGGCCTCAGTTTCTCTCACCCATACGTTGCTCATCCGATGCAAGGATGGTTTGTCTCCAACAGTCCTGCAAGGAGTGTTGGTGCCCTGTTTTCCTAAAACATGGACGAACGAGCCATACTTATCCTCATCCCCAGGATCGTTATAAGATGAACCCCCAGGGCATTTTCTCGTCCTATAAAAGCTAGAGAAAGACCACTTGCAAGGAGGAAGAAAAACACAAAGGGCGAACAAAAACAGAGAGAGACCAGGACGAATAAAAAAACAAAAACACAGAGAAGTCAAAAGGACTTGTGGTTTTCCTTCAGCAAAGGGAACTTCGGTTTTTCCCTCATAGTAGATCGTTAATCCAACCTAAAACAAAAGAAAAAAAAATATAGAAAGGCAGAGGGAAGACCAAAGGGACAGAAAAGGAAGAGAAAACCAGATAGCAGAAAAATACACCAAAAAACAGAGGGACTAGAACAGAGACCGAAGAGAAAAAAGAAACACAGAAGAACAAAAGAAAAGACAGAGATGAGTTGTTCATAAAGTTGATCAGCCATCAGCCACCACCATTGCTCTCAAACTTCGTCTTCATCTCCCACAGCGACCGAACCAGGTAAGTCTCGTTTCCCTCCTCTTGAATTTTTTTTTTTATTAATGTGGGTGTCTGGGCCAGCTTGCGTGCACCTCGACCAATTCCATGGGCTCTGAAGTTAACGACCATGTAAGCCTCCAGTGGCCTTGAGGTTTATGGGACTCAAACTGGTGACCTCTATGGAGCAAATCTAGAGCCTGACCAGTTGAGCTACACCCCTCAGTGACTCGCTGATGATGGACAGTAGGGTCACTGGCTTGAGCTAGTGACCAAGCTGGACTGGCTAAGCGCAGCCCGTACGGCTGAGCTAGTTCCTGCCCCTTAAAAAAAGAAATTATTGAGACTGGGCTGGGCTTGGGCCTCAAGCCCAGCCAGCTTAATTTCCTTTTAGCTAAGCGTGTATTTAGCAAAAACACCCTTATGCCATTTCCCTTTGATTTTACTCTTTTTTATTTTGATATCTATCTAACAGGCCTTTTAGATATTAGAAAATTTCAAAAATATTTGTGTACCCTTTTGAATTTATTTGTGGGTCCCTCATGCTTTTTTTGTGACTTTACTGAGTATTTGGATTGCAAACTTATATTGTGAAATGCGAATCTAGTATGTAATACATACCTTTCTTTTCTTTTTTTAAAAAAAAATAATAAAAATATGTTTTCTTGCTTTCAATTCAAATTTTATTGGTTTATTCACTAGCACCAGAGTTGGAAATTCCATATTTTTTTTTTGCTACATAATATTTATCAATGTCAGAGTTGGAAGTATTTGTAATCGAATATTCACTGATGCTAGAGTCAGGAATATCATAGGCTGACCATGAAAAGCATAATACAACAAACACTTAGTAATTTAAGACAAAACCAGCAATGCAGCCTATCTTAGGTAGGACGCTTAATGGGTGATAGTATCTTTCCTTTTGCTAACCAGTCTCATACTATAGAACTTTTATTGACCAATTAGTGTTTTTAGTAACAATAATACTATGTGGTAACTCTTTAAACTAAACTTTTTCCCCTCTAAAAACAAGATGCTAGATATTTATTCTTTTCTACATAAATTTTTAAAGGTTGCCATGATATCAGGTATAACCAGTAGTTGCCTACTTTGAACTTAAATTGATCTACAAAGTTCTTCATTTTTTATCCTATAAAGGTAGTACCTTGATTAGTAGTAATAGATTCCAAAAGGTCAAACCTATATATAGTTTTTTTTTCTTAATAAACTTTACAGTTGTTTCTCAGGTAATTGTCTTGTAAGCTTTGGCCTCTACTCATTTAGTGAAGTAATTCATTTTTACCAATATAAAATAATGTTTTTTTAATAACATGGACATATCTTGCTAATTATATCCATTTTCCAACCTCTACAGGGTCAAGGCTTGACAATGTCATGGAAATTGGTTGTTAGAACATGCCAAATTAGTCTATATCTCTAGCAAGATAAATATTTTTTTTAGCATAAACCATGCAATCTCTTACAATCCCTAGCCATAAAAACCATGGTTCATAGCCATCCATCTAATCTTAATGCTAGATCGGTAGGCGTGGTACCTTTTCATGGACTTCAATCATAACTAATAAAGCTTTTTTTTAGTCCTAAACATCTAAGTAGGGTTTTGGTTTTTTACCTTTTTATATAAGGTATCAAAATGCAAGATATAATTTTATTTTTTACATTTAAAGGATAGAGAAACCTTAATGAAATAATCCTTTAAATATACATACTTTCTATCTCATCACTTCAATTCTTTTTCAAGTCCAACAAGCTTTGTAAGGTGCCTAAATTCAACTATGAGGCTTGGTATAAGATTCAAAATGTTGGATCAATTAAACATTTTACATAATCCTTTAAGTCTAAAATATTTAATCCTATGGAGGAGTACGGATGGGGTTGTTAGCAACTTTTCACCTTGATCACTAGTTGTTAACTTGTATTTTAAAATATTTTGATCCAATCCATTGCCTTTAGTGTTATTTTCTCACTAAAAATAATATAATTAAATTAATAAACTTATCAATAAGTGTTCAAGCATATGACCATAATACTTAAAAAATATAGAGTGCTTATATATTTATTTTTTAAAAAGCTACTTGAAAATAAGTAAAGAGACTTGAGTCACTTCGACATGCCCTACACCAAAAGACAAACATTATTTATAAGCTAATTAATCAAGGATTTATATTTGGTCTTTATATTTGGTATGCTTATTACTACATGGAAAATCAAGTAAAACTAATGTTCATTATCTCATGACTAGTAGGTGAAAGGATGACAATACTTACTCTAACATCATGTTAAGTCTTAAAATCATTAAACCACAACCTTCAAGGTGTTATAAAGATAGTGGCATTATCTGGTTCTGGTAAGGGATCAATGTCAAGAAAAGAATGTTCTACTAGAAAATTGAAAAAAAAACGTGGTCTTTTACTACCTTTTAGGGCACATATTGGAGGGCGAACTCGAATAATGCTAATGTTCATTTACCTATTCAACCATGTAGAAACAATCATGAGAGCATTTACTTTACTAAGTCTATTTTTTCAAATAATAAAGACAGCCACATGATGCAAATACTAATTAAGTTTTATTTAATAAGAACGGAGGGAAACACAAAGCTTTTTAATGGTAGTATAACTTGTTTCTATGTCAATAAGATTATGCTTAAATAGTACATGGCATGTTCATCTTCTGACTCATTTTCTTATACCAACAAAACTTCGAAAGAACATTATGCAATTGATAAATACAATTTTAATGGTTGGTTCTTCGTAAGGAGTATAAGGACAAGTATGAAGCCAAATATTTCTTAATACCACCTAATAACTCTTGATACCCATTAGTCCACACAAATGTTTTTACTCTGTAAGTCTAAATAGAAAAGAAAAGGGATGGATTTTTCTAATAATATTGGAAATATATATTTTTAGGATGTTAACCTTCCAACAAAAAAACATTAAAGCTCTTTCTTATTGTTTAATGATAGAGCATCGATAATAACTTGAGCCTTGTTTTTATTGACCTCAATTCCCTATTAGTGAACTAAAAATCCTATTAAGTTTCCAGATCATACTCTAAAAGCATGCTTGAGATGATTTATCTTTAACCTATGAAACCTTATCCACTTTAATGATGCTAACAAATCTCTCATATAGGATTCTTTGGTTCTAGATTTCATGACCATATCATCTAATTATACCTCTAGAAACTTATTAATTATGTCATATAATATAAAATACATCAATATTTGGTAAATGGCTCCTATATTTTTAAGATAGAAAAGCATTGCCACACACTCAAATGTTTTCAATAACCTTGGAAAACCTAGATTTAGCTTTATGCATATCTTTTTTAGTGGAACTTAGCAAGTTTTTTTTAGCTACCAAATCTACAATCATGTCTACCAAGGGCATTAGATATTTATCCTTGGAGGTAGTAGTATTCAAGTTTCAAAAATTAATATGCATCTTGAGCATTTCATTCTTTTTTATCATAGGGATGATACCAGGCAACCATTTAATATACCTTGTGATCCTTATGAATTTAGCCACAAGCAAACATTTTATCTCTTTTTTACTCGTACCATGACATATCGACCCATCCTCTGTATAGGATGCTTAAATGGCTAAAACTTTGATTTGATAGGCAAACGATACTCAACCAATTCTCTTATCAATCATAGGATTTCTATAGTCTCGTGCAAAGCAACCCTTAAATCTATACATTAATTGAATGATGTTTTCCTTGTAAACATGTTCTAGTTACATGCTTATAAATATGGGACATATATGTGCAACCGATCTCAAGTTAATCTCTTTAAGAGGATTATGGAACTTTGTTTCACCATCATCTAATTTTACTATTATTAGTGGTAACTCTTTTAAATTTATGGTGGAGAGCCTTATTCATTTTTGTATCTAAATACAACCAAATGAAATTTATCTCAATTAAGTGAAAAATATAGTTTTGGTGATAGTTGTCAAAAAAAAAAAGTTGTTAATTTTATAGAATCCATTAAACTTAATAAGAATATTTTTGGCCAATGTCTCTAAAAGTTATAAAGTATAGCCTAATTAATTAATGTATTAACTATTACGTCTTATGGATTTTTTTATATATTATAAAATTCATAAGTTCTTTTATAAATATCTTTTTTACAAAATTGTGTTCTACTATTATCTTTTTTATATAGCCAAACATTGGCTATTAAAGATATTACTATAAAAGGTTTGTCATCCTCCTTTACAATCTATATTTGACTATCTTGGTGTCAAAATATCAATTATTGGTGCGAAGAGGATGGGATACACATATTATACCTAATCACATCCAAGTAATGTATTTTAATGAATATCGGTCTGAGATAAATTCGACCTTTAGTAAAATGATTGGCTCTATTTAGAAGCATTAATTGGTTTCTTTTTAGTAGAACTTTAACTGAGTTGGTTGTCAAATATGAAATGGGGTGAATTCCATATAGAGTTTAGTAGTCATTAATTAGTAAGAGATGGGGAATGTAGCTTAGTTGATGGTCTCACCTGATTAGTGGTACGAGAATGCTCCTGAGAAATTGTAGAAACACTCGAAAAGACCATAGAAGTCTTTATCAAAAATGGTGATATGTATAAAGGAGTAAATTGAACCTAAACACCTCTTATAAAGATAATTGGTGGTAATGATGGGAATATAAAAGATCTAAGTTCTCCATGTTTTTGTCCATACTAATGTTAATTGGTGCATTTGAATAGATTTCATTCTCAATAATAAGATATATGGCAATCCTACCCATGATGTGATTTTTAGGTTTTCATT
>Ga0325400_1006766_pt1 | contig 10925 bp, 6 predicted proteins | sample PopdelMetagenome_2_FD_205662 | JGI IMG/M metagenome (GOLD analysis project Ga0325400, IMG submission 205662) | Populus deltoides microbial communities from Bellville, Georgia, United States - Xylem-PdKOR-R1 | ecosystem: Host-associated > Plants > Phyllosphere > Stem > Wood/Secondary xylem...
CATTCAATAGGTTATCTAATATTTTCAAGATGATTAATGGGTTAAATTTTTTGTTTGCTGCATCGTTTCTGACATCTTGTGGGATAACTTTTTGTACCTTAATTATCACATATATATTTTGTTGACTATCCATTCTCTGTTTCAAGATGCCATTAGTGATCTGTTTCACAAGTGATGCCTTTCTTCTTCTTGGATGCCTGGAAGTTGTATTCAGCTGTTATTTTTTATTTTTTAGATTCTATAGTGTAAGAGGATGGCTGTTTACAGAATTTTTAAATGGTTTTGTCATGTGAACTATACTTCTTGGGATCTTCTAATTACGGTATTTTGCTTCTTTAGTTATGAAAACACAGATATGGCTTTGCACTATGGTGTAATGTTGAGGGAGTGCATACGTCACCAGACTGTTGCCAGGTGAGCAAAATCAACTATGTGGTTCAGACTATCTATATTGTCTCTGCAAGGTCGTCAAAATCACGAGTTAACTCGTAAAATCGTATGATTTTACGAGTCAACCTATATATAACCTGCAAAATCTGGTTAAAAACCCGAAAACCATCAAACTCGGTTAAACTCGGACCGAGTGGAAAAGTTTGACAAAAGTAAAAAAATTAATCAACTGATTCGACTCCCCTCCCCGTCCATCACTCACTCCCTAGTCCCATTCTCCCCTTTCCCCTTTGCCTTTTCTCAAAACTCAAGCTCTCATATCTCAACCCTAGCTAGTTCCACAACTTTCACTCTTTCTCTCTCCCAAAACACCCTTTTCTTTTCTTTACTTCATTTATCTCTGTTCTTCCTTGAGTCTCTACTCACCATCTTTTGTGCTCTCGCGTCTCGCCTCTCTGTATCAGTCTTTGTATCAGGTTAGTTTTTTTTCTTGGTGGCATACTTGTAACTTGATTCTTGAAGACTTGTTTCTGGAGATGGGTTTGCTGTAAATTACTTAATTACTGCCATTTTTCTTCGTGAATTTTGTTTCCTGCCATTGCTTGAACTATTATAGGCGAGGAGGAGAGCTAGATAGTGTAGAAGTGGAGCTGTTTATTTGTTTATGTGTTGGATTTTCATCAAAGCATGTCCTGTTCTTGTTATACTGTTTTCTTTCAAGCAAAGTGTCAGCTTAATGGCTATTATGAGCACTTGAAAGTTGGAACAATGGCTCTTAGTTTTCAGTTGCAGAAATGAATAGAGCAATGATATATTGTGAACTCTTTAATTTTGCGTTGTTTTTTTTCTTCCCTTTGATGATTAAGCTGTATGATTATGTTTGGATTATAGAAGTAAAGAAAGGAATAATATGTTTGAAGTGGTGCTATATAAAGGATATGTATTGCGTAGAATGGTTATGAATGTAAAGGTATGCTTGATTTATTCCTTGTTTAGATATTAGTTACTTCTATAGTGGTTTTACAAATATCAGACCATGAGCTGTATTTATTCCTTGTTTAGATACCAGTTAAAACTCTAGGACAAGAACATGCAACATTCATCCTGAGATTGCAGATATTCTGATTTGCAGAAATGAAATATTATGGAAATAGAAAGCATATAAATCACAGCTACACAAGGGAGAAATAGATCAAGTTAAACTCGAAATGAGATTCTCCTTTACATATGTCAAGTTTTTAGTTACATGTATCCTTCTACATCATTCCACTTTATTTAGATCAATATCCTCAGTGGTTCAGTCATTTAAGAATTTCAAGGATTCATGTTAATGGAATTAATAATTAGAGTAACTAGCATTTATCTACAATTCTTCATTGAGAGATGACAGCTTGGATACAGAGTAGGAAATGAGTTATAGATATTGCTAAGTAGAAAACACCTGGGTCAGAGCCCTTCAAAACTACATTTGCCAACACAATCAAAATGAATCTAACCACTGTCCCATCTTTCTATGACTCCAATCATTTTGTTTAGCCAGAGTTGCACATACATTCCACTGGTCCTTTCTAGTTCTTGTCATTTCCATTTGAACTTCAACTCCCTTGTATTCATCTTCTGCTCTTTTAGCATCTTGAATTCTTTGGGTGAGTTTCTTTCCCATGATTGTAAATATATAACTAGTTTGAATATTTTACTTATGATTTTATGATTTTACGAATTGAGTTTACGATCCGAGTTTATATTGTATATTCCGTGTCGTATCAAAAAAATATTTTTGACAACCTTGGTCTCTGATTAGGAGAGTAATCTAAAATCCTGAAAAAAATTTATGTTTAGACTTTTAATTATACTAAAATATGTGCTCCATTTATCTTTACATAAACATGTCTAAGTGTGATGTGAAGTCAATATCTAGAACAATCAATTTCATTTTTTTTTTTTTGTTTCAGAATTGCTTTTCTCAACTATCAGCATACATAATTTATTTATTTATTGTTTTTTTTTTAATGGTGTGCTGCCAATGTTTTGTACACTCATTTGTCGGGTTTGACTGCAGATATGTCCTGATGTCAAGAAATTCTTTGATTATATACGACTTCCATATTTTGACATTTCTGCAGATGCTGCTGCAACTTTCAAGGTTAAGCATGATTGAAAAAGATATTAACAACAAATTATTTTCTCATCCCTCTTTCTCTCTTATGCAGTTTGATTTTTCCATACAATGCAATCTTTTTGTGGGTATACATATCATCCACTGTTAAATGTTAATTCCAAATGACTTTCAAAACTCTGCTCGTTGCATTAGAGATTTGGCAAGAATATCTTCTGTACTGTAATGCAACTGTGTTGGATATGCTCGATACTGTACTGCATCTTTGCACAGCTATTATCAAATGGTTAAGTATATTCAGCTATTATAAAAAAAAATATCTTGTTTTTATGTATACGGTTAAGTCTCTCAAAGATAAAAAATCATGTTGTATTTATGTTCAAAAAATATATATATGTATTAGCATGCTTTTTTTGCTTTAATAACCAGTTTATTAAAGCCACGAGAACTAGGCCAACATTTTAAAAATTCCAAAAAAAATTATCTTGTTTCCTTCTAATATCTGGGATTATGAACTTATATGTAAGATGTATTTCTAATATTAAATATTTTTTATTGACATTAGAACGGTTAGGTTTTACCTGATAAGATAAGGATCTTCCTATTGAGAAGAACTTTTCTTAAATTTTAGATAGACCAACAATTAGAAAACCTGACAATAACTTAGTTTTTTTTTTCCAAACAATTATATAATACAGCTTACCCTAGGTAGGGTGTCTTGGAGGTGCTAATACATTTTTTTTATGCAACCAGTCTCGTGCTTGATTTCTAAAACTAGTTTGGGTTCCTAGTGATCAAAATACTAAGTGGTGACCTCTCATTTCCTCTTTCCACTAACAAGATACAAGAAATCGTTCTCTTTTATTTTTCAGACACCAACATGAGAGTGGATGCATTTTGCAATGCAACGTCTTCTTCCTCATCACCATTGTTGTCCATGTCATCGGCTACATCAATCGAGTCTTTCTCATCTTCCCCATTCCCAAAAGTCATCCATGGTGTATGAAATAGAGCCAGCAATTGGATAATGTAAATGGTCCAACTCCTCTATCTTAACACGATATGTTTGATTATTGAGTTGCAAAACAACAAAAACAATCCAGTGAGGACCATGGGACAGTAGGAGCAGCAGGAACTTACAAAGAAATTTGGATTTATAATTTCTGAAATAAAAACCGTGTAATTATAATCTTGTGGCACCTACTGTAATTTGTGAACTTTTATGTTGTTGAAAGTACAACTTGTTGATTGTACGTTTGCTACTTTGATAGAAGTACATTTTAGAAGATAAAATGTTAGTCTATTCAAATTAAAGGAAAAGTAAATTGATGTGAAATTAATTTCTACATATCTATCAAGAAATGACAGAACACGATTTTTTTTTTTTAATATAACTATGTGTGTTTGTGTCAGTTTACAAGCATTTCAACTGATTTTTCGGAGCTCTAAAATTAATGATCAGGTAAATCTTTAGTGGCGCTAAGGTTTGTGGTACTCGAACTAATAATTTCTGGGAAGTAAACTCAGGACCTTACTAATTGAGCTATATCCCTCAGAACTGACCAAATATGATTCTTTTTTTTTTTTGATTAACGTAGGTGTTTGGATCAGTTGGCGCGCATCTTAACTAATATCACGGGCCTTGAAGTTAACGACTATATAAGCTTCCAGTGTCCCTGAGGTTTGTGGGACTCGAACTGGTAATCTTATGGAGTAAACCTAGGGCCTGACCAGACATGATTCTTGATTGTATGTGTGGTTAACTAAGTACACATTGCTACACTATATTATGATTTGTTGTGTTACATTCTAAGTAAAATCAATCAACTGTTCCTAAATGTATTGTTATATGATTAAAATAAAATTATTATTACATTGCTAATTAATGGTTTTAGTGCTAAACATGGACAAAGACTTGACCATAAATTTTAAAGATGCATTATTTCTTCTCAATGTTCACTTTCTGATTGGACCCAAGAAATGGAGGGTAAGCTATCAGCTTTAGGCCTTCATACTGATGCTTTAGCTTTATTAAATGCAAAAGATGCTGAACAAAACCTTGACCATAAATTTTAAAGATGCATTATTACTTCTCAATGTCAGATTCCATGGGTTCAATCATATACATTGTTATTCTTAGCAGAGCCGTTAGCTGGGTATAGAAAAGACAGAAAACCATGTCAAGTCTTTATTGCTTCTCAATGTCCACCATGTCATTTAGCTATCAACTTGTGACCTTCGTGCTAATGCTTTAGCTTTATTAATCTTTCTCTGCTTGACGAGGCAAAAAATTGATGCTGAACACGAACAAAGACTTGACAATAAATTTTAAAGATGCATTATTACTTCAGATTCCATGGTTCCAGTCATTTACATTATTATTCTTTTGTGGCGATCATCCTTCAAGATTAGAGTTATCTGGATAAATATAGATGGAAAGGATAAGAAAATTTTGTTTTTTCTCGATAGAAAAAGAAGTTGTCACCTAGTATTATGATCACTAGAAAATCTAATGGTCTGCGAGAGTCTGGACAAGAAAATTGATTGTGCAAAAAAAAGATGTATCACTCCTAGTACAACTTACGTATGGTAAGCTGCTTTGTTATTTGTTCTAACATGTGTTTCTATTTGTTAGTCTATTTAAGGTTTGAGAAAAGTCATCATTGATAAGGAGATCTTTATCTCATCAAGTTAAAACCTAATCATTTTAAAGCCTAAAAAATAGATTTGTTTAAGGTTTAACAAAAGTTCTCTTTAGTAAGGAGATTTTTATCTTATCATGTTAAAACCTAACTATCCTAACAGGAAAGAAAATAAAAAAAAGGTTTGTATTTGAAATTTTAATCAAATCCTAATAGATAATCGTAAACTTGTTGTAATACCCATTAAATGATTTTTTTTGTACTTTTCAAAGTATGATGAAGATGAAATTTTTATTTTTTGTATAAAAATATGCATGCAAATTTTAGAATCTGATTACATGCATGAAGACAAAACATATTTTTGTATTTTTGAAATGAGGGATTTTTTTTTAAAATTAGAGATAAATATCTATGTTTGTTTTCTAAACCTCACTGTGATACAAGTATGTCTCTTTCCTTGATTTTTTTTTTCTTTTCGCATCATATGACTCTTTGTATTCCATCTTTGATTTAGAAATGGTAGGGATTAAAAGTAGAGATCTTAGTAAAATTATGTGAAACTCTACTATTTAAATGGGTATTATTGAAATCAAGATTGGTTTGCGTCAAAATAGGATTTATGAACCATAATTTACTTAATTTAGTCCTTTTAAATTAAACCTATTTAAGATGTGAACTTGTTTTGGATATGTTTTTTTATTTTTTTTGGTTTATATGCTTGAGTTTGGACAAATCGGGTCTATATATACAGGGCCAGTTAGATCAATGGCTTAATCCACTGCATCACCTGGAACTGCTCTTGCCTTTAGGAGTACCGACCACTACAGTACAGACAGAATGAATCATTCATTTCTCAGATGGGCCACTACAGTACCCTTTCTATATATGCAGTTTAGAAGCAGTGGCATGAGTGTTGACAGTGTGATTCTGTTCTCAATCTTGTTATGCTACAATTTCCTGCTGCCTATTCAGAAGCGACAGTGAAGAACATATACAAAATGGAGAGGGTAATTATCTAACAAATTAGTCACCACTACAAATCTTCCATGGAATTAAGAACTTCATGTGATACACATTTGAGATTCCAAAGGCATGTGTTGACAGCTTGCTTTTTCTTTGTTTTTCACTATCTTCTGTCTGACGCTTTTCCATTCACTTTTCAATTGCCTTTGGCTTTCGCTTTCCTTAAAAAATTATATGCTTCTGTCTCTTTCCTGTATTATATATGATATATAATATGTTTTTTTTTTTTTTTTTCTGGTGAAGAGTAGATGGAGACCTAACTTTATGAAGGAATCTAGATTATCTACTTTGTTATGATCATAATCGAATGGTTTATGCTTTGACACGATAGAGTATTAGACTCTTCCTTCATTTTTTATTCACGCATATTACTTTATGGATTAGGATGCATGTTTGTATCGTCCAAAAAATGATAAATATAAAGCAAAAGTTGTGTTCATAATTGATGATCTTTTTTTTTTCCAGAAAATAATTATCTTAATATGATGATCACTCGTGCAACATGTCCATGCCTCAAGTGCCTAAATATCGTTCCCGGCCCTTTAAATATATGCAACGCCATCACTTTATGAACCTAGAGAGCTAGGTACATGATGATTAGTACTTGTTAATTAACTTCATAAGCATGTGTGACAAAACAAAAGGAGGAAAATTATCCACATAAAAAATTAAGGAAAACAAAGCACATGTGATTAGTTGGGAGATTAAAATAAGTTAATTTGTTCAAGAATATTAACTATGTATGACCTATGATCCTGATGGTCAAATCAAAGATGTATACTTTAGGGATGTTAATTGAAAATGACAACAGCAGAATGAAAACGTGAATGTTGTGGTCTTTCCCCATTGCTAACCTTGTTGGTTTTGCTTGTAACCTAGCACTTGGGAAGTTTTAGATAAGCAATTAATGTAATAATATTATGAACTATATAGTAAAGTTTTATGAACTATATAGTAAAGTTCATAATAATATTATGAACTATATAGGAATCTACCTTGAACTATTAAGGTAGGCTGGTATACCGTTCATTTTCTTGAAAACTGTCCAAGTGTAGCTTTGTGGAGGTGATACCAACATCTATTTAATTAGGCACTTGAGTGTAATAAAGGACTACTACTAAAATTAAGGACTGTGTAGAGTGTTGTGCCGATGGCTCGTTTGCAAGTTAAAAAAATCGATAAATATAATTTTTAAAAATCAAAATGTGCTCTTTCTTTTAAAAAAAAATTCAAAGAATTTTTTTTGATTTTTTGATTTTTAATTAATTGTTTTTGAAAAACTTGTAAATATGAAAAACAAATGATCAAAAATTATAAAATAACCAAAAGTTGGCCAAAAATATTGAAAATATATTTTTGATATTTTTATTTTTTCAAAAATATAAGGGTAAGAAATTATGTTATGACAATAGTCATCGCAACTATTAACAAACTTGAAATGCATCAAATGATTATAAAATTAGCTTTCTTGAACGGTGACATTGTCAAAGAGGTTTACATGGAACAATCCCATAGATTTTCATTTGATTGAAATACCAAGTGAAATATAATAGAATAATCTGAATGAAAGATCACCAATTTAAGTGAGAAATATGATTTTTTCTTTGAGAATTTCAAAAATATTCAAAAATGCTGACCTTTCATTATAAAATAGCTTTTGAGTTTTTTATTTTTATTTTTGAATAATATTGATATGTAATGCAATTAATTAAGGTGATGTTGTTAGAATTTTAAAAGACTAATGAGCAATAATTTTTGGATTACTATTACCTGCTTTACCTTGCAGTTAAACTAAACAAACATCTAATCTAAATTTACATTAGGTTCACTTATAGAGATCACTATTTAATTTTTGACAACAAGATGTCCATCGATGTCGCTTGTAAACAACAATATAGTTTCAAATTCTTTTTTGCATAATTGTTGTATTTGTTTTTATAATGAAAGGTCAGCATTTTTTTTTCCTTTCCATCAATGTTGCTTGTAAATCTGAGTAAGTGTTATCAGAGCTTTTGCTCAAAATCCAAACCCAACAAATGATACATCATCATGTTTGTAAAATTTTGTACCGTACATATGAGTCACAAATTAGATTTTCTCTTCAATTCAAATTAATAATTAATAATTATATATTATATTCGAATAATTACCGTACATTGAATTGAATTCAAATATGCAAATTTTACCTGAGTATTCAATGGGAAAAGCAATAAATAATGTTAAAGCTGATGTTTACAGTTTCGGAGTTGTCCTACTCGAAATAGTTAGCGCGTGGGAAAGTTAGTGCAAATTACATAAGAAAACCAAGAAGCTGAGTTTTTTTCTGGATAAAGTAAGTGGATGGATAAACTCTCTTAGTTTTTTTTTCGTAGTTATTATCAAACCAAACATGTTCTGCCAATATTAAATGCCAATTGAAGAAATTTATAACAGAAAAGGATATTACTATTTAATAATTTGAAATATATGTTATACTCAACTCAAGCAAGATTTATATAATCATATAACAAGAAACATAAAAAAAATAGAATAAAATAAACTATAGAAAAATATATTTGATTAGATGATTAAAATTATTTCTTGATTACCTAGAGTTGTTCAATTCCTTGACTCTTTCTTTTCTTGATTAGGAAATAATGAATAATATTTACTTTAATTATTTTCTTAACACACCCCTTTAAACTCATGATAATTTTATTTTTCTTGAGTTTGACACTCTGCTTATCTTTAACAATTGTATTTTTCTAAACATAGTTATTATTAGCCAAACCTTTCTTCTCAAAATTTGGTTTTTCAAGTGCTCATTTTATTTTGACTCACTCTTCATCAAACTAATATATTCTTCTTATCATGGCTCCTTAGCCATTTTCTATCTTTTCTATTAGGAACAACCATCTCTTCTTCTTCTTCTTTTTTATAGGTGGTCTCTTTTATACCATGTCTTGTGCAAAAACATATTAGCTTGCACTAAGTCTCTCTTCCTTTTCTTTTCCTTTTTTGCAGGTCTTTCTTTTGATGTAGAATCTCAATTTTCTTGTTGAACTTTGTTGCATCTCCATTTTTTTTTTAATTCTTTGGATGATATTTGATCATCCACATGATCTTGAAATAATTTCTCCTTATCATGAGTTGATTTATCATTGAAAATGAATAGTAAATTAAATATTTGGTAGATAATTAAGAGTTTGAGAACAAAGTGTTTTAAAATGATCAAATAAATGGCATAAAATTTTCCATCAAAAAAGCAAAAGCTAATATTTAGAGTAGTATATGATCGACCTGCTCTGATACCAAGAAGAAATTTAGAATAGAAAAGGATTTTATTATTTGATAATTTGATATATATGTTCCATTCAACTCCTGTGGAGTTTATATAGTTATATAACAAGACATATAAGTAAATAAAATAAAATAAATTATAGAAAATATGGTTGATCGTTTGTTTTAATTAGATGATTGAAATAATTTCTTGATTGTTGAGAGTTATTTAATTCCTTGATTTTGTTCATTGATTTTTTTCATTGATTAGAAAATAATAAGTAATAATTACTTGATTATTTCCTTAATACTCGGAGCTAAGCTAATCTTGCTTTTCAATTGCAGGCTGGTGTTTTGCATGATAAGGAAAGAATCCTTAACTTTGTGGACAAGAAATTAGCATACAGTTACAACAGAAAGCAAGCTCTCACTGTTTTGCTGTTAGCAATGAAGTGTGTTAATCTATTTTCTACTCTCAGGCCTAAAATTTCCGAAGTCGTTAGTGTACTTGAATTGAATAAGATTATAATTAGATTGTATGATAATGTATAGATTTTATTGATCGAAAGAAGTCAATATATAAAAACAAATCATGTTTAATTAATAAAATATTATTAGAATCTTGTTTTAATTAAAAATTATATTTTCTCAATGAATGTGAATTAAAATTGATAAAAACTTATAATACTTTAAAATAATAATAATAATGAAAATAAATTTTAATATAAATTAAGGTGAATAAACCTTTCTAAATCGTTGGACTAATCTAAATATGATTTTAGCATTTTTAAAACATTATTTATGCACCACTTAGTAACTAATCAACTTCAAATAATTAATTCATGATAATAAAAAAATTAAAATACAATATATAGTGAAATTAATCTTAAACTTACACGTTATTAATTATTAAAAAATTATGAAAGTTATTCAAATCTTCTGATGGAGGCAGCACACCACCTAATTTGTTTTTCGAGCATTTGAATATCAATATATGATAATTGTTTCCATACTTTGCCAGATCTGATTTTTCCAACCTGTTGCTGTTGTTCCTAAAAGTCTCTGTGACTGATTGAAACACACCTTCTCTATCCTTATCATCTGCAACGTCTTCTTCCCCATCACCATAGGTGTCCATGTCATCGGCCAAATCAACCAAGTCTTCCATGGTGTATGAAATAGAGCCAGCAATTGCCAGCAATTGGGTGATTAATGTAAATGATCCATCTCCTCTGTCTGATATGTTTGATTATAGAGTTGCAAAACAATAAAAACAATCCAGTGAGAACTTACAAAAAATCAATTCATTTAGCAGAGCCGTTAGCGGGGCATAGAAAAGACAGAAAACCATGTCAGGTTCTCATGCCGTGGGTCCAATCATTGATGCTGAACCCGAACAAAGACTTGACCCTAAATTTTAAAGATACATTATTACTTCAGATTCCTTGTTCCAATCATTTACATTATAATTCTTTAAAACATATTAATATAAAACA
>Ga0325400_1006769_pt1 | contig 10924 bp, 8 predicted proteins | sample PopdelMetagenome_2_FD_205662 | JGI IMG/M metagenome (GOLD analysis project Ga0325400, IMG submission 205662) | Populus deltoides microbial communities from Bellville, Georgia, United States - Xylem-PdKOR-R1 | ecosystem: Host-associated > Plants > Phyllosphere > Stem > Wood/Secondary xylem...
GATCAAAACAACGATACCTCGTTTTCCTTCACCATTGTAACAACCCCGATTTCCAACATCTGCGATACATTGAAAATTTTCAGGTAATTTTTTTTAATATACTGATTCCATAAAATTTCTACCAAAATTTCGGCCGTGTAACAACCTCAACTTGTAAACTCAAAATATATATATTATTTTCCTGAAATTTCGGCAAAGTTTCCTTTGTATTCTTTAGATACCAAGTTATCGACTCAATCATTTCTCAACTTGTTACATCAATCACAATATTCGTCCAATCATTTGGACTTCCAAAACTCAAGCATATTTTAATATCTCAATTGTATTTTCTATAGAACACTATGATAAAAGCAAAAAAATTCATAACATGCATCGTCTTTTTCTTTTCTTCTCTTCTCTTTTTTAAGTATTTGTGCTCAAAACATATATACAACCAACCATAATTCAACTTAATAATAATAACATTATAAATTACATCATACACATGATAATAAGTTAATCATAATAATTTTTAGATATGGAAGTATATTATAATAAAATATTAGTTCTTCCAATTACATCAATAGTTCTACTTTCCAGACGGAGGGTACAATGTACATAAAAACATAATCACATTAAACATGATTAAAAAAAAATTACACATTTCAATAAGTAATTGATTAATGACTAACTATTCATATACATTAAAAGTGACTTTCATATCATCGAATAAATTGTCTTATTTTCTTTTTGAAATTTTTAATTTTCATAAATTCTCTTCTAGACGTAGAGATAAATCTAATAAAATAAAAATATCAAGAGTGTCTCCCACAAACCAACATATTTTACTTTAAAGTTTTACAATTAATCTATTTTACATCAAGTGATTATCCCATTAATTCGTAAATTTTTTTTCTTAACATGACCATTCAACCAGACATAAATTCCAGTAATCATGAAATAATCTTCAAGGCTTGCCCATTCAACATAACATTATTTCTAGTAACTAGGAAATAATTTTTCAAGGCTTGCCCATTTACCAGGGCATTATTTCCAGTAACCAGGAAATAATTTTTTCAACAGAGCATTATTTCCAGTAACCAGCACTAGAATTTACAATCTATAAAATTCCTTCTACAATAAAAAATATAAACTAATTAATTACTCCAAGGTGTCGAACATCTACTTCCTTCATATAAATTATTTAAACACGTACACATCATCAGTATACATATATAAATCGAGCATCAATAATTTAATCATAATATATCATAAATTTATCACCCTAAAATCAGTACATTTTATTTTTGTTATTACGCATCTAACTCGACAGTCAGTATAGTAGCGTCATTAACTATATTCAAGCTAGCTAGTCCACTATATTTTCCTCGACATAAACATTTACAATTTCACAAGTACAAGTACATTTATAGAAAATACCATTTATTTAACTCTAACAAGTACAAAAAAAAAAAAAACAAAAGTTTGAGGTGTAAGACACCTACCTATTGCTTGCACTCACGTGAAATTCTCATGCTATTGAACAGATCCTGCAATCTCTCATGTATCATTAAAGATACATATCAAATGTGGTTCCACCATAATTGGAAATTCCATAGTAAAATTCCTTTAAATTTAAAATTGCATGACACATGCATTCGTATATTTATTCATTTATTTCCTTTCCTTTCATGACTTGTCTTTCCAGGCTGAATATCTTTAAACATGGCCTAGCAATTTTATTTTATTTTGTCTACTCAACCCATCATGTGCAGACTTAGTAACTTCACATCCTTACATTTATTCATATCATTGAAACTAATTCATTTCCCTTATCAAATCAATTCTTGGCTGAATGACCTTATTTTTTTTATTTTTTTATTTTCATGATGAGTTTTTCAATTCTTTTTCAAAAGTCCACTTTACTTCACCTTAAGTAAATTTAACAACATATTTTTCATCATAATTCCATATGCCTTAATTTAACCTTTTCCTTCCCTTTTATTATCCATTTGAACAACCTTAAAATTCCACAAAAAAATTTTTTTTTCCTCACATTAATATATTATTTCAAACATAACACAATTCATTTGGCATTCAACATACCACAATCCCATAAAAATCCCTATAACATTAGGTCAAATTAAACTCAAGTTCAAGATTTTCATTTTTGGTTGAATTCTATATTATGATGAGAATTTGGACCCTTTTAAAATTCTTCCAATTGACACTCTACCTAATTTTTTTTATACACATAAATGCATACATACCTAATTTACATAAAAAAAATGAATCAAAGTCTTATCTCCTTATTTCTTCTTCATTTAGCCAAATGCCTTCATTCATGGTGAGGGATGACTCCCTTTTTAATTATTCCAGATAAACCTTTACCCATTCATTTCATATCTATTATAACCTCATTCAACTCAAATTCCATAGCAATTAAAACAATTAAGCTCATCCTCTCATTTATATGTCTAGGCTGAATCTTTGCATTAAATGGAGGATACAATTTTCTTCAATTTTTCTTTCAATTACCACTAGACCCAATCCTTTTTAATGCCTAAAAACATATATTCATTAAATCAACAAACTCAATGTCCCTTCATCCAAATTTCAAAACTTCCCTAAGACAAATATTTTAATCTATAACATCATTAATAACAAGAACATATTTTACCATTACATCTTACATAACCCTACACCCACAAAAATTCTAATTTCATCAAAACATGTAATTAAATCAAGCTTTCTAAATTTTTACTAAGACTGGCAATAGATTAAAAAAGCAATAGGTCATCCACATCTGATTATTTGCTTGAACCCAACGGTCAGAATATAGATCATTGCGTTGTGTATAATATATTTCAAAATCATAATGATCCAACGGTTGGATCGCCATAGATCTAAATAAAACTGAACTAAACTGAAAATGGATGAGCTACTGTTCAACATAAATGACACCCGGACGGAGAGTGCGTTTTCGATCTTCACCGTCCATAATGAGGGACACATCTAGGTACACCACATATACAAAAATAGGCATAATCCAATGGTGGAAGAGAGAGAATTCGGCCGGCGACCAAAACTGCCCTGCAGGTGTATTTCTTTTTGTTTTCCAGGAAACTTCCGATGACAATTTCTGTCAAAAAGATAATGTGCCTTCAAATCCCTCTGGTCAGGTTGTATAGGAGAGTGATAAAAACAATATATCCAAAAACCAATATGATCCAACGGTGGCTTCTAGCGATATGCCTATCGGAGCATTATTGATTCCCCCAAATTCTGCACCTCTCTCTGGCTGAATTCTCTACTCTCACCCTTTTTCTTTTCTTTTCCTCTCTTTTTTTTGAACTGGTGGCCTTTTGCTGTTTTAAAGGTATATTTTCCCCTAATTACAATTATGTCCCTCATTTATGTATTTATATATTTATTTTATTTTTTATGTAAACTATCCGGTTTGTTTCTGCTTAAATTGCTAGTCTTTACCAACCTGCTATTGGGATGAGATCTTTCAAAAAGGTGGGAAAACATATTAATAGACTTCATCCAAAATTTCATCTCGATCCGACGATTGGATTGAGAGCTCTGCTTTCTAATATAAAATTGGTCAGTTCATGACTTTTTGTCAACGATCTAAATTTTCTTGTTCAATCTTCACATAAAATAATATCAATTATCCTTCTAAACCTTTAAGGTCATTTTATTATTTTGGAATATATTCATTTATTACCTCACTTATTTCTTAGAAACATTTTGTCATTTCACTCATTATTTTATCCATCAAAACACGTTACCAATTTATCTATCTTTATGAATTCTAAAACAAAATTTATTTTAGGGAGGTCATCCCCTCCATTATATATCACTTTCAGTCTTACGTTTACATGGCAGGTACACATCCGCATATTTAAATTATAAATTTTATAGGGTTTCACAACCATAACCAATAAAGACATAAATAACAGATCGAGAGAACAACTTATTGCGTTCTATATGAGGATGAAGAACAAAACAAGTACAATCAAAAGCTCTAAATGAGGAATAATCAAGGGCATACCCATAAAACTTTTTGTAAAAATAAAAATCTAAAATATAATAAAATGGGATTATATTAATCAAACTTACAATAGTAAGAACAACTTCTCCGCACAACTCACTAGGAATAGAAGCAGACAACAAGAGGGAACGAGCAGTTTTGACAATGTGCCTATGTTTTCTTTTAGTAACTCCATTTTGCTTAGAAGTATATGTATATGAAGTTTGGTGAATAGTTCCATCTAAGACATCCAACTCATAAAATTTATTAGAGGTGTATTCCCAATTTAAATTACACATAAAACATTTGATGATAATAGAATGTTGAGTTCTGATAAGAGCTCAACAGGTCGTATATATCTCAAAGAATTTAAAACGATGTTTTATTAAATAAACCCAACAATAATGAGTATGATCATCAATAAAAGAAACATAATATTGAGATCCTCCTTTTGTTGCAACATGAGAAAGTCCTCATACATCAGAACGAATCAAATCAAATGGGGAAGAAGAAACAAAAATACTTCAATTAAAAGGTAAAGCAAAATATATTACCAGTTTACATCCGCTACAATAAAAAATATCACAAGTTTTTAAATTTTCTAAAGCTCTTGTAGATGTCAAAAATCTCAAATGAAAAGACGAAACATTATCTAAACGAGAATTATGCCATAAATGAAAACTAAAAGAGGAATGACTCAAATGAAAAGAAGACAAATCAACACTAGTAGCAGCAGCAACAACTGACATTTTTAATTTATCCAAAATATACAGTCCCTTCTTCTTATGACTTGTCATTATTAGCTTTTAAGATTGCAGATTCTGTACACAACAAAAAAAAAGGAAAAAATGACTAAATAATCACCAGAATCACATAACTGACAAACAGAGCAAGATTCAATCTGAGTTTCAGAATAAGATAAACATTAGAGAGAGAAAAATGAGATGTGACAACAGAACCAACACCTGCTAAGGACATGAAAGTGTCATCAGCAGTTATAACAAGAATAGAGGACGAAGAGGGCACATAAGTAAGAATTGAGAAATTTGGAGGCATATGATGTGAAGCATCAGAATCCAAGACCCATTCAGAAAATGACATAATTGAGGAACTAGGAGGTAACTGACCTTCAAAAGAAAAAACAGGCATTGCTTGTGGCTGTAAAGAGAAAAATTTCTAAAATTATTCAGCTAGAGTATCAGGGCTATAATGGAACTTGATGAAACTATTGATACAGTATTATGGTGTGGTGGTTTATAACCTTAAGGTTGTCCATGAGCATTAAATTATGACTGACTACCAGATTTTAAAGCTTGATTCTATTGTCTCAATTTGGGACATTAAGTCTTCTAATGACCTTTGCGAATACAGAAACTGCACTCGTCAAAGGCAACCCTTGTGTAAGGCTTATTTTGATTATTAGAGAATGATTTAAATGGTATTGCTAGTATAGAAGGATTAAAAGCAAAAATAATTTCCTTTTTAGAATAAGACTGAAGATGTATTTCTTCAAGCAATAACTCACTCATAACAGAGTCCACAGAAGGCAGTGAATAACGATGCAAAATTAAACCTCTAAGTCCTTCAAAATCACTGTGAAGTGCCGTTAAAAATTATATCAATCATTGCTGCTCTCTATTAGTAATATAGGCACCACATGCCTTTAATTTTGCCGATTCTGTAACAGTCAATTAATACCAAAGATCCTTCATAGCAAAATAAAACTCTTGAATACTCATATTTTTTTCGTGAAGAGCTCGTATGTCATTATCTAATTGATATTGATTTGCAAAATTTGATTGCATGAATAACCTTTGCAGATGATCCCAAACTTCCTTTATTGTCTCATACTTTGCCAACTACGTACCTATAAAATAATTAATAGAATTGTTAATTCAAGTAATAATCTTTGCATTGTTTGCTTCCTAGGCATTTATCAAAGCATCATAACCCTCATTAGTATTTCTAAGTATCACATAAGTTCCACTAACATATCCCCACATCTTTTTACCATTAAAAAAATTTCTCATCATATAACTCCAATACGAACAATTCTTTCCATCCACCCTCACACTCATAGACTGAAGTGAATTGTCTCTTTTAGTAGTCATAATCAACAAACAAAGAAAAAGCACAATGCAAATATCAAATTACAGAAACTGAAAGGAAGATGAAATACCAGATTGCAAATATTGAACAAATATCTTCTTGAAGTTATATGATCATTCCAAATATTCATGAAAGTTGTGTATGAGATTAAGTCTCGTTTTATGAAACCATATTCTGATATCATGTTAAACAATCCAAATTAACACAAAGAGAAATACCAAATATAAGAGAGGAAGGGGCTAGAGTTTCATTGATATTGCATGATCACTTTATTCTGAAGAAAATTATATTAACCTAAATACAAAAAGATTATATATAAACTAAAATAAAATTATTATTATACCTTTAATCAATAAAATAAAATAAAATATGTTTCTTAACACTGTAAACTTTAATGAAATGAAGTATAGTTTTTTTTTTTTTTTAGGATGAATGCATATGATGTTGGGATTGCTAGTCTTGATTTGGTTAGTATGTGTTTGATATTTTTTTATTACAGTTTTTAAAAAATAAATTTTAAAAGAAGTATTTTTAGTCATGATTTAAAATAAGTATATATTTGGTTAAAAATGATAAAAAAATAATTTTTTATATGTAAAATGAATGAAAAACATATTTTAAAAAAGAAACATATTATTTTAATTTTTATAAAATTAAGATTTAAAATATAATTAAATGTGGAGCTAATGTAAAAAACAGAAATTATTTAATTAAATAAATAATTTTTACCTTTTCATTGTAAAAAAATAGAATATATTATAATACTAAAAAATCTCTTTACTTTGAAAGTTGGTAATTGATGGTTTGTTGAATTGATAATGCAGTAAATTCCTTATGATACAATTGATTTAACATACATCAACCAGGTGCATGTATTAGTTTTTTATTCCAAAGCTTGAGGGGGTGGAAATTATTCATAAGTCAGTAAAAACTAATTATGGGTTTAGGTATAAGTGCCTGACTGAAAGAAGAAGAAAAAGGAGGAGTTGTACCATCTCTCCCAATTTCAATTTAAACTAGGAAAAATTATATTTATCATTATATAGTTTGGTGATATTGTGATTATATATATATTATAGTTTGAAAAATTACTATTTATATAATGAATTTATAAAATTATTAGATAGGATAAAATGATCAAAATGTCCATATATATAAATATATTAAATATTATGAGTTTGTCATTGAATTTTAAAACAATTCCTAAAAAAACAAATCATGTTGAGGGTGATTATCATGTTGAGGGTGTTTTTAGGAACGCGATGTAAAATAATATTTTTAAAATTTTTTGTATAAAATAATTTATTTTTATGTTTTTAAATTGTTTTAATGTGCTGATATTAAAAATAATTTTTTTAAAATAAAAAAATTTTATTTTAATATATTTCTAAGTAAAAAACATTTTAAACAGTCATCTCTATCACAATTCCAACCAGCCCTAAAAAAAACATAAGTCCAATCATTATCGATACTTGTTAACTATAGCTACATCTATTTTTTTAATAAAAAGAAAAATGAAAATTCATTACAAACAAATAAATACAAAGAGGTGAGGTTGACTTCTACTTCTACTTTTAATTTTTATTTTCTTTTATTTTTGTCAATCATGTTAGGGATGAGTTGCTTAATATTTTTGTATGGTGACCTCATGAATTCAATTAGTTAATTTGTTCTTGATGGAAAGAAGTTATTAACATACATGAATAATATTTTGCTTATGGCTTAATTTTGATATGTAAAAACCTAGTTTTGCTATGTAAATGACACATGTTTGGGAGATGATTGGCCATTGATTCATAAGAAAATACTGAAAAAATTAAGAAATAAAAAAAAAATCTTTGAATATTCAATATAGACTTCCGAAGCTGTTAAAGTCATTCAAAAGTTTAAATAGGTTTCCATAATTAATTTTGTTCACCAAATGCGCACAAGTTTCTAGAAAATCATTTATTTTAATATGATAAAATAAAGAGTACTCTTCACGAAATTAAGTGAAAAGTTGTTGTTGGCAGCTTGGAGCCCTCAACTTCTTGATGCCAATTTTTTTTATAACTTTTTTTTTAATTTTAGACGTTTAAATTTTTATATTGTTTATTTTATTTTTAATTTAATTAATTTATATTGCTATATACTACTTAATTAAAATTATCTATATTATTAATTAAAAATTTTACTTATAATTTTATTATTCAAGTTTACATTGTATTTTTTGTATCATATTAAAAAAATATTTTTAACAATTTTAGTTTGGTTTACTATGGATTACTATTAACAATATACTAAAATGAGTGATGTTTTTACTGTAATTTACTTCACATAACACTATTTCTTTTAAGAGTTTTTTTTTTTGTTTTTTTATATAAATCTATATTTTTCTCTTAAATTTTATACTTCAATATTTAATTTGTTGGATATTTAACTTCATAATTTATTGTAATTTACTTTCCACATGGTTGACTCGGTTTCATACTTAATTGACTTGAGCTTTTCGTTATTTTTTAATTGACATATTTTTTCAATATACTAAAAGGAGTGGTGCTTTTACGCTGCACACCTCACTTGACACTATTTATTTCAATGGTATTTTTTATTTTGGGTTTTTTATTCAAAATTTATGCTTCTTTCTCTAATTTTATACTTTAATATTTTATTTATTGAAGATTTGACTTCATAATTTATTGTGATTTGCTCTATACATGATTGACTCAGTCTATACTCGGTTGACTTAAGTTTTTTTTTACTAATTGATTTTTTTTTCAATTTTATTCTTCAACATTAGATTGGTTAGGAATTAATCTTAATGATTTATTTTGGTTTGATTTCTATAAAGTTATCTTGGTCTCACGACTCGGGTCATGAGTTTGGTCAGTTAACCTAGTTGACTTGAGTTTGTTTTGTTTTTCTTAATTGATGTTTTTTTTTCCAGTTTCACCTTTTAATATTGAGTTGATTATGAATTAGGTTTTATGGTTTGTTATGGCTTATTTTTTTTTGAAATTATCCTTATTTTAATATTGCATCCATCACATCTTGTGTTTCTTTTCTTCTTCTTTTTTTCATGATTTTACCACCCGTTGCTAAGGGTAAGCAAAAAAATCAAAAAACCAATTAAATCGAGAAAACTGGAAAAAAAATAACCGAAAAAAAACTGAGCCAAAACAAGCCAAACCGGAAAAACCGAGCCAAACAAAAAAAACCAAGCCAAAACCGGGAAAAACCGAGCCAGACCGGCTTTAACCGGTTTTTTCCCTAATAAACCGAATCGAACCGAAATCAAATCGGTCGGTTTGACCCGGTTTCGATTTTTTTTAATTTCAGTTTGGTTATTTTTTTGATAAAAACCGAACTAAACCAAACCGAAAATAATCATTCTTAGTTGTTGCTCTTGTGTTCATTACATGCGCTTTTGTAACACCTTTTAACCTCATTTTTGGCCAGCAGGGTCACTACCTTTCCAGCTTTGTTAGCGATCAAAGAGCTCTGTCCGAAGACATGGACCTCCTACTCTCTTTTGTTCATTGCATGTTTTCTTTAGGTCCTTGCGGAAGCAGCAAGAACATCAATGCCTAAAGGTAGCTATCAATACTTTTTGTTAGACCTTCTTTTTGGTTTTCACGGGCCATCGAACCACTCCATGCATGTTTGAGTGCAAAGTTTACCCTTTCATCATTGATACTTCTTTTACATTCTGTCATCGATCCTTGTCCTATAAGTTTCGTCCTTGTGCTTGCACATTTAATCATTTTTTTTTTTTTTAACGTGGGTGTTCGAGCCAGTTTGCGCGCACCTCGACTAATCTCACGGGCCCTGAAGTTAGCGATCATGTAAACCTCCAGTGGCCATCATATGAGCAACCACATGGCTCGAACCTGAGATCACAGAGGGAACAAACCTCTTAATCCGAAGTTCTTACTACTGACCACCACCTATATGGTTCACATTTAATCATTTTGAATCATTCCATGAGGGAGATAACCCGCGCAGCAGGGGCACCTTATCTTGTCTAATCCTTTAGGCATGCCATTTTTTGAAGGATTCATCCTAGTATGTATGTTAAGTGTAAACTCTCTCTAGGAACATTAGACTTGGTTTTGTATCTTTTGAATTTCATTTCAATTCATTCAGAAACAAAAGAAAAATATCCCAATTCATTTTTAATTTAGGACCTAATTTTTTCTACAATTTGAGAGTGGAATAAGCATGTCTCGATGACCAGGAATAGTCAAATGAGGAGAATCGAGTGGAATAAGCAACATTTTAGATTTACTGGGCCTGGTCAGCTTTGCAATAGTTGGACTTGTGTTTCATTATCCCATTTGGGCTTTAATTTCTATCCAGCTCATTAATTGCAAGTACAATCAAGCATTTGATTTTTTTTTAAATTTTATTTCTTTCTATATTTTGAACAGTGGGTTTCTAAGTTTTTAAGTAGCTATTTGATCCTCCACTATTCTAGACCTTTGTACACAAGATTTAAGTTTTTAAGTAGCTATTTTCTCCCTTCTTTACCGCGGCGGGCTTAGGCATTTCCAACATGTTTTTATATTATAAAAATAATATAAGTCTAATTAAAAACTTTATCCATCTATCTAATTAAATAAATCAAGAATTATCTATATTAATAAAAAAATTATTAATAATAATTAAATACATATTTAAAAAGGTGTATATAAATCAAAATATTTGATCCAACAATATAATACATTCACCTGATTATGTTCAATATCTCTGTTTATTAAAATTATTCTTTTATTTAATCAAATAAGAGTAAAAATAGATGCACAAATAAAATTGATT
>Ga0325400_1006770_pt1 | contig 10923 bp, 9 predicted proteins | sample PopdelMetagenome_2_FD_205662 | JGI IMG/M metagenome (GOLD analysis project Ga0325400, IMG submission 205662) | Populus deltoides microbial communities from Bellville, Georgia, United States - Xylem-PdKOR-R1 | ecosystem: Host-associated > Plants > Phyllosphere > Stem > Wood/Secondary xylem...
TTACTCATAATTAAATAGTTTACAAGTGAATATTTTTTTTTATTAATGGAACATAGACTCTGATTTGCAGGATGTTTTCCTTGTGCCCTTTTAATTCTTGGCTTATTTTTCATACCTGAATCTCCTCGATGGCTGGTATGGTTATACACTCATTCATGTTCTATTTTTGGCATCTTCTGAATTTGCTCACTTCACTCTTTATACTCTCTTTTTTTTCTTGATGTATGGGGTTGGGGCAGGCCAAAATGGGGATGACAGAAGATTTTGAAGCCTCTTTGCAAGTTTTACGAGGATATGACACTGACATTACTGCTGAAGTGAATGAAATCAAGGTATTGAGCTGGACTATGTCAATTTTTTTTGGAAACTTGAATCAAGTTGGCCATAGGACTTCCACTTTGCAAACCGAATCATGGTTCATGTTAATCTTTAGACCCTTTTCAAAGTATCATCACTAATTACCATTTCATCGGTGTACTTTCTACAGAGAGCTGTTGCATCTTCAAGCAAAAGAACAACAATTCGGTTTGCAGATCTCAAGCGAAGAAGATATTGGTTTCCTTTGATGGTAGATGGTTTGTTTGAAATTTTGTTTTCTTGCCTCTGCAACCTTAGAACCAAAATGTTGAACCGGTGGTTATGCTGCAGGTAGGAATTGGATTGCTTGTGCTCCAGCAATTCAGTGGTATCAATGGGATCTTTTTCTATTCCAGTAACATCTTTGCAAATGCTGGTTAGACGAACACTTCCCTGACTTTGATCTCCAATTTACTGTTCGTTTAGGCTTCTGAAAATCATGTTTTGTCCTTGTACACTCTCAAGTCAGGACAGTATTTCAAGGCCTGATTGCACATATCATTTTGATTTTTGATGGTCTTTTTGTGTATCTTTCATGTAACTTTTGTTAGGCTCACCATATCACCTAGTTTTGCCATAGGGTAAGAGCATGCTTTTTCTGGCCAATCAGTTTCAACTAAATATAGTTCTTAAGAATCAACAATCCAGAATTACTCTCAAGGCTACTCGAAACATTTCTGTTTATTGTTATTCTAGTGACCTATAATCCAATAGATTAAATTGATGATTTACTAAACTATCATAATCTTGGCAGGAATTTCCTCAAGCAATCTTGCTACATGTGGACTTGGAGCTATCCAGGTAAGAGCATGGCTGTACACTTATGTCATGATTCCATTGCCCCTTAGACTTAATTTCTGGCATTCAAAGTTTGAAAGAAATTCTTATCTGGATTATATAATAAGTAGTTGTTTCTTTTTTAGGTCATAGCCACTGGGATCTCTTCATGGTTGATGGATAAAGCTGGGCGCAGATTGCTTCTTATAGTGAGTTCTTCTTTTCTTTGCAAATATGCTATTTTATTTTGGTAAAGGATAAAGTTTCAAAGATGTCTTATTGGAATCGCTTCCTCAGATATCTACAACTGGAGTTACTCTTAGCTTGCTTCTGGTTGCTATTGCTTTTTATTTGCAGGTTGGTAATCCTACAAAGCCTATGATTTGTTAATTTCTATGTGCTTAAAGTTCATTGTTCATCAAGTATCTGCCTTAAATTACCGCAGCCAAATTTTGATTTCTTATTCTCTCTGGTTTTTCATTTTGTACCAGGGCATTTTACCACAAGATTCTGATTTGTATCACATAATGGGAATTGTGTCACTTGGAGGACTTGTGGTATGTTTATTGTACTTTGAATATGTGTGCGTCCACTCACTTGTCTGTGGCCTGCCTTATAAGCGATTCTCTTTCTTTTTACCCAGGCTGTGGTAATTTTCTTCTCAGTGGGACTAGGAGCTATTCCTTGGATCATAATGTCTGAGGTATCCGCATCTTTTTACTTTATATTAAGCATTAACTCTGACAATATTTTGGCTTCTATGGGGCATAAGATTTGTTATGCTGAACGATATGATTTGGAACATGGAGATTTTGATTTGTCAAATGATTTTATTAGTTATTGTCTGACTTGGACAGTCTGGCCTTCTGTTCTTCAGAACTCTAAAATTCCTTTTCAGTAAGACTCCATTGCTTTATGCTGGGTCATCTGGGCATGCACCAACTCAATAAAGTGATTTCTTTAAGAGATAGGAAAATAATAGACTTAGGAAATAGTCTGGTGTCTTGTGTGAGAAAAATAGATTTGTTTGATAGAAGTGTGTTGAATCAATTGTCGACACTTAGTTGTCTTTATTTTGGATGCTTTATCTGTTTCTACTTAAGACTGCATTTCAAAACAGTCAAACCAAGAAATATAATCAAAGAATTACTTGTGCCTAGTACAAGTACCTCGGATCCCAGTTCGTCATGGTGGAATATTCTTTAGCATGCACGTGCACTTGTGCATTATATGATTCTCCACCATCACCTTCTAGTGGAGGTCTATGATTTTGCCCTTAACCCCTCCATCCATGATAGTTATTCAATTTTGACTGTAGAATGTGATGGAACTACAGTCAGATGCCAGCTTATGAAGTTTATTAATGTGTTTAACGATGGTGAAAAATTATTCATGAATTGCTTTCTTAAAGTTCTCAGTTTTTCTGAATGGTGCATTTCAGATTCTCCCTGTGAACATCAAGGGTATCGCTGGCTCGGTTGCAACATTGGCAAATTGGCTTGCTTCCTGGCTTGTTACAATGACTGCAAACTTGCTCATGAGTTGGAGCAGTGCAGGTCTCTCCCTCCCTCCCTCCCTTCCTCCCTCTATCTCTCTCTTTCATATTTCATGAGTGCATGTGTGCGGCACCTGCACACAAGGATTGTTCTAATATCTAACTAATGAAACAACTGTTCTGTCAACAGGGACCTTTACTATTTACACGGTGGTCAGTGCTTTCACTGTCATTTTTGTGTCTCTTTGGGTCCCCGAAACCAAAGGAAGAACTCTAGAAGAAATACAATTGTCGTTCAGATGAAAGTGCATGCTCAAGCATATGTGATCCGGTTTGCATGAAATTTTTTACTTGTGAAAATGATTGAATTGTACACGTATTTTTTTATTTTTTTTTCTTTCCACGAGTGTTGATTTGTTTTGTAAAAAGTTAAAAACAAAATAAACAAAGGTGTGAAGGAAGTTAAAATTTCATTAAATTCATTTAACAATCTTCTCCTTACAATAGACATCGAATGCCAGAGAAGTATCACACTAACAAGGAGACAAGTAGTACAAATTACAGTAAATACTCAGGCAAAATGAAAGATATTGGTTGTCTTGTCACTTCTGCTCTTCATTTTCAAGCAGTGAAGTAAGAAATTGCTTGAGACATTTATTATAGACGCAAGGTCGTTCCAGTTGAACTAAGTGACCTGCCTTCTGTATGCCCTGAAATGTTACAGTCTCGCCTAATTTCCTGTAATCACAAAGCAAACCATTTTAGTATATGATGCATTTGTAGCTGCCTGTACTTGCTTTTGCAGGTGTTTTGAGGATTTTCCAATTTGCATGCGTATGTGTTCCTGTCTGTGTCAGCTAATCACTATATATTTTCAATAAGATTCATTGATTTGTGATTCATATTTACAAAGACATACTCTTTCATGTTCTGTGCATGCTCCAGCTTGAAGATTTGATCATTCTCCCCCCATAAGAGATGTATTTTCTGCAACATGTATGGCGATGATAACATGTTTAACAGACATATTAGAAGAAATAAACCTGAGGAATTAAACGCTGAAATTACCTGTACAAATTTTGGGATGGTTGGATCTTTATTGTTGATGACTAATCCCTCTAGAAGTTCAGCTCTCTCCTTTCGATTGGTGAACATCACCTGCGCTAGTCTTCAGTTAGTGCATGCTAGCTAAATATTTAATCAGAACAACCAAACTGTAAGGACAAAACAATGCAAGGAATGCTGATGTGAAGTCTTGTTCATAGCAAGCCGAGAATTTCTAATGTGGAGGTGAAAGGACTTTGAAACAGAAAAATTCTTTGACAATTCTATCAGCCTTCTGTCAAAAAGTGTTTAGGTAGAGGTGGTTGAACGGAACACTCAAGCTGAGACAAAAAGTGTCCCAGATGGGATTATTCTTACGTCAAAAATAAGGGAATTAAAACCAGCAATATGGATTGATATACAAAATTAAGTTCACAAGATGATGCAAGTCAACAAACCTCGAGGTAGTCTTTGTGAAGCCGATTTGGGAACCAAAGCTTCTTGTGAGTAGCAACAGAAAGTAGTGCTTTAAGACCGTTAACAGAATTAGGCAGCAAAAGTTCCGAGGAAGACTTGAACCCAAGCTCACTTAGTGTTGCTTCACTAATTGAGTCAGTCATTGCCAGGATTGAGCCGGATATGACCATGGCCTGAACCAGGTCAGGATACAACTCAGCCATCTTAAACGCCACCATGCCACCGTAGCTAAACCCCACTAATATACACTTCTCTACTCCTATCTTCCTCAGACCCTTCACCAATGTTTCTGCTTGAAACGTTGGCGACCGGTCTGTTTTATCAGTGATTGAGCCACCGAAGAATAGAAGGTCAGGGATATAAACTGAATACTTCTTGGTTAAGGCACCAACTTGGAATTGCCAAGTGACAATACCTTCAGCAGCAAAGCCATGGACTAGAACCACTACTGGTTTGTTTGGTTTGGTTAAGGTTGGGGTGTCGTTCTTCTTTTCACCCTTTTGAGGTTTCTTGACGGTCTCATTTGGCACCCAAAAGTTCATGACTGTCCCTGGCTCAATCTCTACTATGTGGGGTTGCACTCCTGCCATTTTCATCAGGCCATGCAATAATGGCTTCTGTGCTGCCACTAGGTTCACCATCTTTCTGTGCTCGTGCTTGCTTTCTTTCTGCTTCAAGCTTGAGCAATGAATGACAACAGAAGAGGGTTATAAACTGCCAAGGAAAGATGGTTTGGTGCTGGGTTGTTATCAGTTGTCATTAAAGTAATGGTGGTGTTTGACAGAGAATCCAACAGGCAGGGCATATTTATAAAACAATATAAATTCTGGATTACTTTTATAGGCCAAGGGGAGCAGGGCAGATGGGCAAAGGCCCCATGCTTTGAGGTCTTGTGGTTGACAAAGCCACCTTTGCTGATGCAAATTTCTTGCACGAAACCTGTGTTTTATAATTCAAAGTTCAGTGTTTTTAACCTAAAGTTGTTTGATTTTGATCACCTGCACTGCCTACTACCCACCTCATGTCTCTGATCTAAGCCCATTGGCTTCTCACCAAAGGTGGCGTATGCAAACACGTTCCTAAGAACAATTGGTGGGTTTTCTTTTTTTCTTTTAACAATCAATATATTTTCATATTAATTCCTCGGTACTGTAGAAGAAGAAGAAGAAGAAGAAGCAGCCTGCACCCTACTCTAGGCACTGTAGTTTTGTAATTATTATATTTTGATCGATTGCATTTGAAATGCCTGTTTGGTTTTTGGTGTCCCACATGGAAGTTAATTTGAGGAGGTTTTGAAATATGGGACATTACTTGCATGTGTTTCTAAATTTGTCTTAAATGAGGATATTTTTATAATTGTTTGAAAAGAGGTTTAATTTCAATTAAAATACAAACTAATTTAAAATATCTTATCCTCCAAAAACTGAGAAGAAGAAAAAAACACATCCTTTTATTCAACAATAAAGATATTTTTGTTTTTGCAGTTCAAAATTAATATGTTTGAAAATAATTTATTTTTTTTACTTTAAATTAATATATTTTTGGTGTTTTTAAATCATTTTGATACGCTAATATTAAATCTTAATTATTATATTAGTTAAAATAATTACAATGATGTTAAATCTTAATTAACCAAACAGTCAAACATCCACGGAGAAAAAAAGTCAGACATGCAAAAGAAGTGAATGATTTAAAGTATCACAAGCTATCTAAGTCCAATTCTTCAAGTTTTTTTGGGAAAGAGACTGATCGGTATGTATGAGAAGCATGAGAGGAAGCAAGCTCTGGCAATTTCAACGGGCCCGTAATGGAATGATGGGCAGCTGACAAGTCGGTGGAGTGGTATTTAAGGTCCGATTATTTTTGTGTTTTTTAAAAAAAAATTAAATTTTTTTATTTACTTCAAATTAATATTTATTTAGTGCTTGATCATTTTAAATGTCAAAAATAATTTTAAAAAAATAAAAAATAATAATTTTAATATATTTCCAAACGAAAAATATTTTGAAAAGTATTATTACTACACTTTTAAACACTCTTTTTTAATTAGAACAAAAATAATACCATAATTTTTTAATTTATTTATGGCATTACGATGTTTTAACTAATATTAAATTTTAAAAAATTGTTGATGCATCTAACATATAGGAGGCACCTATGCAATTTAGACGGTCGCATGTGGCACCTTCTAATGGTAAAAACTTCCTTCTCAATATGTCGATGACGCAACATCCTCTACGATGTTTATCAGTGTAGGTTGGATTGTTTGTCGCTGGTTGGCTTTTTTTTTTTCTCTCTCTCTCCTCCTCGTGAAATTACAAATTTGTCCTATTTATTTTTATATTTTTAATTCAGTCTTTTTTCTTTTAATTTCTTATTTTTGTCCTTAGCTTTTTTATAAAAATTTTATTTCTTTTCAATTTAGTCCTTCAATTCCAATTTATCATGTATTCTTCTTTTCAATTTGGTCCTTATTCTCTTGATTTATGATTTTTTTTTTCATTAGCTCTTTTATAAAAGTTTTATTGATTTTTAATTTCATCATTCAATCCAAGTTTATGGTGTGTTATTTTTTTCAATTTGCTTCTCATTCTTTTAATTTTTTTTCTTTTTTGAAGTTATTTTTCTTTTCAATTTAACCCTAAAAATTTTTAGTTGCTCTCTAATTTATTTTTTATTTAGATTTTCACCCTTGTTATTTTAATTATTATTTTTTATTTTAGATCCTCTTGTGTAGTTAATTTTTTTTTCTTATTTGATTCTTCAACGTATAATTTGCTAGGATTATGCTTCTTTATTTTTGCACGTATAATGCTTATAGTTTATTGACTCGAGTCATGAGTTTGAAAAGTTAATGTAGGTCGATATCTTTTTTTATTATTTTTTTAATTTTATCATTTGATGTTAATTTTTTTAAAAAATATCTTTGTGATTTTCTTTAATTTTTTATATTAGATTATTTCAATCTCATGATTTAAATAATAAGTTTTGCAACTTAACTTGTTTAATGTGTATGTGTATTTGCTAGAGGCCCTAAGATGTCTGTGTATGGGTGGGCTAAGGGGTGCACAAGGAATAATCCATTACTGAAAAGAGAAGACCGGGCTGCGTTCATTTATATTCACGGATATGGGCAGGGCTGTAAATTCTGCATTACTTAAAAATGTTTTGATTAATATGTTAATTAAATGGAAAATAAATAAATAAAGATTAAATATTTTTTATTTAAATAATAGATTCAACAGATAGGTAGAATATATTAGAAACTTCACGTGTGTATTTTTAATTAAATGATTAATATTAAATTATTCCATGAATTGATAAGTATAAAAAGCAAGAAACCATGTACTTCTCCAAAATAAATAATATTAAATCTTAAAATAGATAAATTTAAAGAAGACTTTTGGGAGCCTATATTTAATTTTAAGTACAAAAACTAAAATCATATATACCTTTCGATTATTTTATATCGTTTGTTCAAAAACATTTATTTCTATAATCTAAAAAAAAAAATTGTATTTCTAGTTAGCATCCTTCTCCATTCCCTCCCCTCGAATCACCTTCTTCCCAAGCAGAATATTTTAATTTTATTCAAACTCAGGGCATAATTTACAAGCCAAATACACGAGACAATACTAGCTTTTTTAAATGACGTTATTGATTTTGTTGGTTCCAACCCTAGCTAAGGCTTTCTGTCGACTACCCAAAAAGAGAGAAACCAAATCAAACCTATAAGTATAGTTCTGAAACCTGGCCTGATATGATAGGGCAACCTGAGGTCTGGCTAACCCAGAGTTATAATCGAGCCGGGTTTAAAAAAAATAAAGAAAGTTAAAACTCGGGATAACCCAACGATCCAACAGATTTGGCAAAACCTGGTTGCAATTTTTTTTTAAAACTAAAATAATGTCATTTTAATTTTAAAAAAATAGAATTAACTCAGGCAACCCGATCAAAACCTGGAACTTGGACAGGGTCGACCATCAGAATAGATTTAAAAACTTTGCCTATAAGAGATTACTTTAATCCCCATCTCATTAATTCAAGAAAAAAAAAACAATACGAAGGTTTTTAACAACCAATTAATTTTATAATTAAGGCATGTTATGATTCAAGAAAATAATTTTAAAACTCAACTCGGTACAGCCCGATAAATTGATCTTGTTGATCTAGTAGTAAGTTCCAGTCAAAACTCAATTATAATATGCTAATTATTTATTTATTTATTTTTAATAAAAATAATATTATTTTATTTTATAAATAAAAAAATTGATCCTGAACTAATAATCCAATCAAAACCCTTGACGCAGCTTTTATCCAGGTGGAACACAGGGACCGGTTTAAAAAAAATGTTAAAGAGTCGACATTGTTTAAAACATTGCGAACCACATGACAAGCAATTCTATCCTCGTAAATGTTGAAATCCAAGTCTTATGTGCCTCTACAACGCATTGTCTTGTCTCATTTACTGTCCTTTTTAAAATGCCCACAAAGATTATAATACTTTGACCGGAAGATCACATGAAAAGTATATCAGATCGATCATTTAAATTACCATTTATTTAATTTATCTGTACTCACCTTGCACAGGTATCACTACTTGATCTCATTCTTTAAGATCTTGGAATCTCTAGAACTCGCACCATATTTCTTAGCATCGACTCTTCCTAGCTAGCTACTCTATGTTGCTTCTGCCTCTGTCCTCCATGGACGTGTTGAATCATAATCCCATTAAATTAACCACAAATTATGAGTTTTTACTCTTTACATCATATAAGCTATGTTAATTACCATAAATAATACAAATATAAGCTATGTTAATCACATCATCCGGGCTAAGCACACTAGCTAATTATAATGATAGCATTGTGACAGCATCAACCAACTAATCATTTTTTTTTTGTAAAAGAGAAAAACAAAAAACAGAGAGATAAAAGAGCAGGAAAAAATAATCAGACAGTACCATCTGGGTTTCCAATTTTATGCATTAGAATCCAATTTGACGGTCAAACAAAACTCAGGGACTATAGTAAGAGGACAAACCCATTTCCATGTTCTGAACAAGCACAGTGTCTGGCTCAGAAGAACACATTGATCCCTGATCAACATTGTAATTGGACAATCAGTTGAATATCTCTCTCAGTTGTGAAATCCATGAAAATGAACAACCCACCAAAAACATAGCTTCTATCATTAAAGGTAAACAACTTCAGTTTACATTACATAATCATAAGCTAGTGTCCTATAATGTGTATGTGTGTGCGTGTGTGACCTAGCTAGCTAAGTCAGTGTTTTATTAAATAAAAATTGATCAAATTCATCTCATCGAAGGTGCATTTTTTTGTTTGTCATGGCCATCAATCTACATCTCATTCGAGTATTAAACCTGAAAAAGAAGTGAAAGTGAAGTAACAGAAAGGTTTTATGTAACTGAAAGATGGGAAAAGTTAAAGATAGCTAAGGAGGCCTAAAAGAAAAGCAACTAAGAACATAGAATTATCCCGTTTTCACTCCATCGATGTAAGAAAGGAGAAAGGGGAAACTAAAGAAAAGAGGAAAGAAATCAAAGCAAACAAAGAAGAAAAAAGAATTTGACAAGACCATTATATTTATGGTCCATATAACATAATCATCAATGTAATAAACATCACCAACATCTTCGACAACATCGTTTTGTGTTTTGAAGTCACTTGCCAATATTTCATGATCTTGACCGTTCTTCCTTTCTTTTGCTTTTGGTACTCCATCGAAATTCTCAGTATCTTGTAAAGTCATGGACAAGCTGGCTAGGCCTGTCTGTGACATTGAGTCTCCAAGAAAGGAACGGGATGTTATTGCCAGTATCAGAATCTCGATCATTGTCTTCTATGAACCTGAATTCATTTGCCGGAGAGAAACATGGCATTTTTTGGGTCTGAACCCATGAATTGTTTTGATGATAACCATAGTGCTGCTCCATTGCACCTGAGGCACTTGCATTGTTTGCGTTTGCGGCTGTTGCCCTTCTCTCTTCCTTTTTGAACCGAATTCCACACGCATTGCAAAGTGACTGCAATTCACATACACATTAGGATCAGTCATCAAATGCATTCATCGCTATGACTTTACAATAAAAAGGGCTAAAGTTTTGGTACAAATACAAACATTTAACTATATCTAATAGGGCATGGAATTAATTAGTACCTTAGGGCCTCTTGGACCGTTTCTCCAGAGAGGAGTAGAGGTGGTGTCACAATTAGCACATCGGCGAGCAAGGAGAGGATCGTTATTGGCCAGGTTGTTATTGCTATTATGACTGCTATTACTACTTCCACGGCTAGTTTTATGGGCTTGAGGTGGATAAGGTGTAGAATTATTTTTTGTTTGCAAAATATCCCAACAAAAGTTAGACATGCAAGAACCAGAACGGCGTTGATCATGCCGCATCCTTTTCTCATCGTCTTCACTTAAACGAGTAGATGGGGTTCCTAACGAAAGAGTGCAATCAACAGAAGACGAAGGGGACGTGACAGGGTACATGTCTGTTTCATCAGAAGATTTGTGATGGTTTGGCATGGAAAATAGCATGGAGAATGAGTTGCTCTGGTTATGATACATACTACATGAACATGGACCTACCATATTACAGTGAGAACTACTGCACCTATGCATCATGGTCGCCTCTCTTTCAATCTCTTCAACCAGTTTCTGTTAATAGCAAAAGATGAATTGGGTTGGTGCCAAAATGAAAGATGAATAAGGGTTTTTTCTAGTGTTTGTGCAGGATTGAGAGA
>Ga0325400_1006774_pt1 | contig 10921 bp, 7 predicted proteins | sample PopdelMetagenome_2_FD_205662 | JGI IMG/M metagenome (GOLD analysis project Ga0325400, IMG submission 205662) | Populus deltoides microbial communities from Bellville, Georgia, United States - Xylem-PdKOR-R1 | ecosystem: Host-associated > Plants > Phyllosphere > Stem > Wood/Secondary xylem...
CGCATCACCCACTTCATCTCGTTCGAGCCGGGACAGGCGGGCCGCATCACCAATGCGGGCGCGGGCTCCAAGCGCTACAAGGTGACCTTCACCGGCCCCGGCGGGCACAGCATGGGCGATTTCGGCATCGTCAATCCGGCCTATGCCATGGCCGACGCGATGGTGCAGTTCGGCCGGATCACGCCGCCCGCAACCCCCAAAACGGTCTACAACGTCGGCATCGTGGAGGGCGGCACCTCCGTCAATTCGATCCCCTTCGCGATGGCGATGACGGTGGACATGCGATCGGAAGGCAAGGCCGAGCTCGATGCGGAGGAGCGTGCGTTCCAGGCGATCCTGCCGCGCGCGGTGGATGCGGAAAACGCCGCGCGCTCCACGGCCAAGGGCAAGGTCGCCTATGAGGCCAAGCTGATCGGCGACCGCCCGGTGGGCGGGTTGCCCACGGATGCACCGATCATCGCCACCGCGGCGGCAGTGGCGTTGGCGGGTGGCGTGACGCCGGATTTCGGCACCGGATCGAGCGACAGCAACATACCGTGGAGCCTGGGCCGGTCGGCGGTGACGCTCGGCTCCGGCTTTGAGACGCAAGGTGCGCACTCGCTCGACGAATTTTTGGTGCTGGACAAGCCGCGCGACGTCCAGAACATGGCGCTCGGTCTGGCCACCGTGCTGCTGCTCGCCGGCGCCAACTAACCAACGTGGGAATGGCCGCACCCCGGCCGCTTCAGGAAAGGCTATCGATGCACGCTTGCACCGTTCGGGCGCTTCTCGCCACCACCATGCTGGGGTTCGCCGCGGCGCCGCTCGCGGCCCAGCTCGCCCCGCCGACGCAGGCCCGGGTCACGGCACCCAAGGACGTGGTCGGCGGCACCCCCGGCGCGGACTATTTCCTCGCCAACTACACCAAGAGCGAGGCGTGGCTGAAGAAGGTCGCGGGCGAGAGCGACCGCATCAAGCTCGTCAACATCGGCAAGACCGCCGAGGGCCGCGACCAGTGGATGGCGGTGGTGTCCTCGCCCGACAACATCCGCAACCTCGACCGCTACCGGGGGATCGCGCAGAAGCTGGCGCTGGCCAAGGGGCTGACCGACGACCAGGCGCGCGCGCTTGCCGCCGAGGGCAAGGCGGTGGTGTGGATCGACGCGGGCCTGCACGCAACGGAGGTCACCAACGCGCAGAGCCACCTGCAGGTCGTGCACGAGATGCTGACGGCCAACGACCCGGAGACGCTGCGGCTGCTGAACGACGTGGTGATGCTGTTCGTGTGGGCGAACCCCGACGGGCTGGAGCTGGTCGCCAACTGGTACATGCGCGACCCGAAGAAGGTCACGACCGAGTCTATCCCCGTCCTCTACCAGAAATATATCGGCCACGACGACAATCGCGACAGCTTCGCCTCCACCCAGGCGGAGACGACCAACCTCAACCGCGCCGGCTATCGCGAATGGTTCCCGCAGATCCTCTACAACCAGCACCAGACCGGGCCGGAGGGCGCGGTGGTCTACATCCCGCCGTTCCGCGATCCCTATAATTTCAACAACGAGCCGCTGGTCATCAACCAGACGGACGTGGTCGGCCAGATGATGCACGCCAGGCTGGTGGCCAAGGGCATGGGCGGCTCCGTCATGCGGTCGGGCGCGCCTTATTCCACATGGTTCAACGGCGGCGTGCGCACGGTCGGCTATTTTCACAACCAGATCGGCATCCTGACCGAGATCATCGGCAATCCCACGCCGATGCAGGTGCCCCTCGTGCTCAAGAACCAGCTCCCGCGCGAGGACGAGGTGCTGCCGATCAAACCCGGCGAATGGCATTTCCAGCAGTCGCTCGACTACCTGCGCGAGATGGACCGGGCGATCCTGGACTATGCGTCGCGCTACCGGGAGACCGTGCTCTACAACCGCTACATCATGGGCCGGAACCAGATCGCCAAGGGCAGCGAGGACAGCTGGGTGATCACGCCCAAGCGCCTGGACGCCGCCAAGGAGCAAGCCAAGGCCAGCGCCGGCGCGCAGGCCGCGACCGACGAAGGCGGCCCCACCGTGGTCGGGCGCGAGGACCGTCCGGTCCCGGCCGAACTCTACAAGACGGTGCTGAACGATCCGGCGATGCGGGCGCCCCGCGCCTACATCATCCCCGCCGATGCGCAGGCGGACATGCCCACGACGATCAAGTTCCTGAACGCGCTCATCAAGACGGGCGTCGAGGTGGAGCGCGCGCCCGCGGCCTTCTCCTTCGGCGGCAAGCAATATGCCGCCGGCAGCTTCGTGGTCCGCGCCGACCAGGCGTTCCGCCCGCACGTGCTCGACATGTTCGAGCCGCAGGACCACCCGCAGGACTTCGCCTACCCGGGCGGGCCGCCGATCCGGCCCTATGACATCACCGGCTATACGCTTGCGCTCCAGATGAACGTCGCGTTCGATCGCCAGCTCGACGGCGCGCCCGAGCACTTCCCGCTGGTGGCCGACGTCATGGACGCGCCGCCCGCGGGCAAGGTGATCGGCACGGGCAAGGCGGGCTGGCTGGTGAGCCACGCCGCCAACAACAGCTTCACGCTCTCCAACCGCCTGCTCAAGGCCAAGGCGCCCGTCTTCTGGCTCAAGCAGGCGACCACCGCCGACGGCAAGCCGCTGGCGCCCGGCGCGCTGTGGATCCCCGCCTCGGCCAAGGCAGCGCGGATCGTTGCCGACAGCGTCGGCCCGCTCGGGCTCGACGCCTATGCGCTCGACGCGCGCCCGTCGGGCGACACCATGGCGGTGAAGTCCGCCCGGATCGGGCTGGTGGACGTCTATGGCGGCTCGATGGCGTCGGGCTGGACGCGGTGGATCTTCGAGCAGTTCGAATATCCCTACACCCGCGTTTATCCGCAAGAGCTCGACCGCGGCGGGCTCAACCGCAAATATGACGTGCTGATCTTCCAGAGCGACGTGCTCGGCCGCGAGGGCGGGCGCGATCGGGGGCAGCCGGAAGCGGCCTCGCTGCCGGTCGCCAACCGGTCGATGCTGGGCCGGATCACGCGCGAGAAGACCTTCCCGCAGGTGGCGTCTTTCGCCAAGGCGGGCGGCACGGTGATCGCGATCGGCAACGCCGCCGCGATGGGGCCGGCGCTGGGCGTGCCCGTCACCAACGTCCTCACCACCAAGAATGCGGAGGGCAAGGAACAGGCGATCCCGTCCAGCAAGTTCTACGTGCCGGGCTCCATCGTCACCGCCAAGGTCGATCCCGCCGATCCGCTCGCCTTCGGCGTGCCGGAGACGGTGAACCTGTTCTACTATAACAGCCCCGTCTTCTCCGGCACGGGCGATACGGCAGCCGCACGCAAGGTCAGCTGGTTCTACAATGACGATCCGCTCGTGTCGGGCTGGGCGTGGGGTCAGAAGCTGCTGAACGGCAATGCCGGCATTGTCGATGCCAGCCTCGGCCGCGGCAAGGTGCTGCTGCTCGGGCCGGAGGTGACGCAGCGCGGTCAGCCCTATCCGACGTTCAAGTTGCTGTTCAACGGCATCCACTACGGGGCCGCGACCCGCAGCAACGCGGACTGACCCCGCGCAGGAGCGCCGGCTAACGATCGCGCCGGATCCCTCGCCCGGAGGGATCCGGCGTCACCGCACCTATGGGTCGGCCTGGACGAACCCAGGCTCCGCTCGGTTCATTTCGTCCCGGCCGCGGGCACGGGCGCGTCACCGGCCGGCGGAGGCGGCGCCTTGCCGTCCGCGCCGGGCGGGGGTGGCGGCGCCCCCGGCCCATGGTCAGGCCCGCCACGCGGTCCGTGCGGCGGCTCGCCGAGCGGACCCAGCGCCACGACCTTGCTGTCCGGGCCGACCAGGAAGGCGGCGTGCATGAAGCCGCGCGCGAAACGGCCCTGCACCGTCACGGGCGTGCCGACCGCGGCCAGCGCGCGCCGGTCGCCATCCGGGCCGAGGTCGACCAGCGCACGCCCGGTACCGTCCTCCATGACGAACTTGTTGCCATAGACCTCGGCGACGCGGCCGCGGATGGTGACGATGCCGCTCGACCCGAGCGAGCGGATGGCGACGGGCGCTGCGGGCGCCATGGAGACGGTCGGACGCGTCTCTGCCACCACAACGGCGCCGGCCGCCCCGCCGAGCGCGAGCAGACCTGCGCCGACCAGCGCCAGGCGAACGGAGCGGCGCGGCGCGGCGGGGAAACGGGTGTCTTGATGTTCGGGCATGAACAACTCCTCTGGATCAACGGTCCCCGTCTACCTGCCCGGCCCACCACCACGCTGAACCGCGCCGTTCAGCGTGGGTTTGGCTGTGCGAGGTAGCCGAGGGGCCGAGGGGCGGGCAGCATGCGCATATTGATCGTCGAGGATGACGTGGTGCTGGCGGACGGCATCGCGCGTGCGCTGCGTGCCGAGAACTTCGCGGTCGATGTCGCCGCCAACGGCGAGGATGGCGGCCATCTTGGCGCGACAGAGCGCTACGATGCCGCGGTGCTCGATCTCGGGCTGCCGAAGAAGGACGGGGTCACCGTGATCCGCGAGTGGCGCGCGGCGGGACAGGACCTTCCCGTGCTGGTCCTGACCGCGCGCGAGGCCTGGTCGGACAAGGTGGCGGGCTTCAAGGCGGGTGCCGACGATTACCTGACGAAGCCGTTTCGGATCGAGGAGGTCGTGATGCGGCTGCGCGCGCTGGTGCGGCGCGCCGCAGGCCATGCCGGCGCGATCGTCACATGCGGCCGGCTGGCCTATGACGCGCAGCTCGGCACGTTCGAGTTGGACGGCCTGCCGCTCAAGCTCACCGCGCTGGAATGGCGCGTCTTATCGGTGCTGATGCTGCGCCGCGAGATCGTGGTTGATCGCGCCGACCTGATCGAGCGCGTGTACGAAGGCGACGCCGAGGTCGATTCCAATTCGGTCGAGGTCATCATCGGTCGGCTGCGCAAGAAGATCGGCGCCGCGATGATCGAAACGGTGCGCGGGCGCGGCTACCGCGTGACGGCGGGCGCTGCATGACGCTGCTGCCCCGTTCCCTCTCCGGCCGGCTGCTGGCCTTGTCGGCGCTGACCACGGCCGCCGCGCTGGCGTTCGCCGCATTCGGCATCGGCCACGTGCTGGAGCGGTTCGTGATCCGCGGCCTGGATCAGCAGCTCGACGCGGAGGTGGCGATGCTCGCGCAGGCCGTGCGCGGCGACGGCCTGCTGGACCGGGCGAGGGTGGTCGACCTGCCCGTATTCGCACGGGCCGGGCAGGGCTGGGGGTGGCGGGTGGAAGGCCCGCACGGCCGCTGGACGGGCGGCGACGCGATGGCGATCGCGCGCGACGGACCCGGGCCGGGTCCGCGCGGATGCCCCGCCCCGGACGATCGCTGCCCCACGCCCGGCGAGGGCCGGACGGTGACGGGCGAGCGCGTCCACACGCGCATGCTGCTCGTGCCCACTGCCGCGGGTGCGACGATGGTCATCGCGGGCGGCCCGCGTCGGCTGGCAGTGGCCCCCCTGCGCGAGGCGATGGTGCCGCTGCTCGGCTCGCTCGCCGTCCTTGGCGTCGGCCTGGCGCTGGCGACGATGGTGCAGCTCCGCTACGGATTGCGTCCGCTGCGCGCGCTTCAAGCCTCGCTGGCCGAGGTGCGAGGAGGCCGGGCGCGCCACGTGCCGGTGGACCAGCCGCGTGAACTCGCGCCGCTCGCCGCCGAACTCAATGCGCTGGTCGACCGCAACGAGGCGCAGCTGGCGCAGGCGCGCCGGCACGTCGCCAACCTGGCGCACGGACTGAAAACGCCCCTGGCGGCGCTCGGCCTCAAGCTGGCCGAGAGCGGCGGCGATCCCGCGCTTTTAGCGATGGTGACCGACATTGACGGCCGCATCCGCCATCATCTCGGCCGGGCGCGCGCTGCGGCCCCGGGCGGCGGCGCACGCATGCGGACGATGCTCGCGCCTGCGGTCGACGCCCTCCTCGCCGTGATGAGGGGCATCCACGCCGATCGCGCGATCCTGTCCATCAGCCGCATCGCGCCCGACCTCGCCGTCGCTGCGGACCCGCAGGACCTGGACGAGATGCTGGGCAACCTGCTCGACAATGCATGGCGTCATGCGCGCACGAGCGTGCGGATCGAGGCGACGGCGGTCGGACAGGACATCCGCCTCGCCATCGAGGATGACGGACCCGGTCTGTCGGCGCAGGCACGCGGCGAGGCGCTCGTGCCGGGACGCAGGCTGGACGAGCGCGGCGACGGCCACGGCTTCGGCCTGCCCATCGCGCAGGAACTGGCGGAGCTGAACGGCGGCGGGCTCGCGCTTGGCGAGGCGGGCGGGGGCGGCCTTTGCGTCACCCTGACGCTGCCCGCCGCCTCCTCGTGACGCACCCCGCGCCATGCCTCACTTGGCGGGTTCGACCAGCGCCTGGTAGACGAGCGGGCGGGTGATCGGATCAAAGCCGGCGGGTCCGGCGCGGGCGAAGTTCTGCACCATGCCCACGAACACGACGTCGTTGGCGGGATCGACCCAGAACCACGTGCCCGCGGCCCCTTCCCAGCTCATCGTGCCGGCACCTTCCAGCCGACCGGCCGCACGCGCGTCCATCACCAGCTGGAGATCGAGCCCGAAGCCGATGTGGCGCGAGAAGATGCGGTAGAATTGGTTGTCGGGGTCGCCCAGCACCGCCGGGGGCACCACGTTGGTCCCCATCAGCTCAACGGTGGCGGGCGCCAGGATGCGCGCGCCGTCGAGCACGCCCTTGCTGGCCAGCATCTGCGCGAAGCGGGCGTAATCGTCCAAGGTGGAGAACAGCCCGCCACCGCCCGACTCGAACGAAGGCGGCTGGGTCGCGTCGGGCAGCGCGCGGCCTGGCGGCGCCCCCGGCAGCAGCGCGCCGGTCGCGTCGTTGTGGTAAACCGCCGCCAGTCGCCCGGCCTTGGCCGTGGGCACGGTGAAGCCGGTGTCGGCCATGCGCAGCGGCGCGAAGATGCGCTGCTCGAGGAAGCGCCCGAACGGCATGCCGGACAGCTTCTCGACCAGATAACCCTGGACATCGACCGACATGCTGTACTGCCAGCGCGTGCCCGGCTGGTAGAGGAGCGGCACCTTGGCCATGCGCGCGATCATGTCGGGCAGGCCAAGGGCCTCGCGCGCGCCGCTGGCGACGAGCAGCTTGTCGCCCGCCTCCTGCGTGAAGCCGTAGCCGAACCCGCCCGTGTGGCTCATCAGCTCGCGCATGGTCGGCGCGTGGCGGGCCGGCTCCGTCACCGCGCGGCCCTGCGCGTCGATGCCGGTGGCGACGGCGATGTCCTTGAACTCGGGGATGTACTTGGCGACGGGGTCGTCCAGCTTCCACTTGCCCTCTTCGAACAGGATCATCATCGCCACGCCCGTCACGGGCTTGGTCATCGAGTAGATGCGAAAGATCGCGTCGCGCGTCATCGGCCGGCCCGGTGCCGCCTCGCCATAGCTGCGCGCCTCCACCACTCGTCCATGCCGCGCGAGCAGCGTCAGCGCGCCGCCCACCTGTCCCTTGCTCACCGCATCCCTCATCGCGCCGTGGAGGCGCTCCAGCCGGTCGACCGCGAAACCCTGCGCTTCGGGTGTGGCGGTCGGCAACGGCGTCGCCGCCGATGCCGGAGCGAGCATCAGCGCCGACCCGCCGCATAGCAGCGCGTGGATGACCTTCATCGTTGGCGTCCTCCCCTCGTCCCGACCCTGCGCGGCGGTAATTGCACGTACCGTCTACGCCGGGCGGCGCGGGCTTCCTAGAAGCCGCCGCTGGTGGCGGTTCCGCCTAGCGGATGTGGTGCGCGCGATATTCGCTCGGCGTCACGCCGAAGCGCTGCCGGAACATGCGGCTGAGATGCGCGCCGTCGGTGAAGCCCCAGCGTTCGGCCAGATCGCCGATGCGCGCGCCATCGGCGGGTCCGGCCAGCAGGCGGCGCACCGCCTCCAGCCGCTGCCCGCGGATATAGGCCTGCACGCCGCCGTCGGCCTCGAACAAGCGGTAGAGCCTGGAGCGTGAGATGCGCAGCGCGCCGCAGAGCCAGTCCACCCCCAGGTGCGGCGAGCCGATGTTCGTCTCGATCAGGCGTCGCGCAGCCTGTGCGGTCGCCTCGGCCCGCGCCTGCTCGCTCGAGGCGGGCGCGCGCAGCCCCTGCGCATCCACCGCCACCGCGACGAGATCCAGGACCGTCTGCGCCAGCCGTCCCGCCAATGCCGCGTCCAGGCTGGCGCGCGCGGCGCGGATGCCCAGTAGCTGCGCCGAGACGAGCTGCGCTGCGGGCGCGGACACGTGCGCACCGTGCAGCGCCGCCACGTCCAACCCGTTGCCTTCGGCCACCGCACGGGGGATGGCCAGCAGCAGCGAACGCGTGTCCGACGCCCGATGACGGTGCGGCTGCGCCAGGTCGTTGAACGCCATGCCGCCTACCGCGTTGCGGGTCACCCGGCCGGCGGCATCGCCCACCGTCTCGCCTGCCAGCAGCAGTTCCACCATCAGGCCGTCCACGCCGTCGCGGCGCGCCCGCCGGGCGGTGCGGGCATAGCTCTGCGCCGCCATGTCCGAATAGTGGATGGTCAGGCCGCCCAGCGACATCCGCTCCGAATGGTTGTGGAACGCGCCCGTGGGCACCGCGTCGAAGATGGGGCCGATCGCCGGCCAATCACGATTGACCCACGCTTCGTGCCGGTGCGCGGGCAGGAAGGCATCGGTGGTGAAGCGGGCAAGGGGGACGGGTGCCTCGTCCGGCTCGTCCCCCGTCATGCGGGTCGTGCGAAACAGATGCTCTGGCAGATCATCCATGGCATGAGCCGGCTTGTGATCGACCAAACGGAGCCAAGTCAATCGACCTTCCGTGCCCGCGTTCCGCCGCGCGCTTCCTTTGTGCTCGCGCTGCTGACGGCGGTGGGCTTCCTCAACTATTTCGACCGTCTGGCGATCGCCGCGGTAAGCGAACCGCTCAAGCGCGAGCTGCACCTCCGTGACGCGCAGATCGGCCTCCTGTCCGGCGTCGCGTTCGCCTTGCTCTATGCCGCTGCGGGTATCCCGCTCGCCCGCGTGGCGGATCGCGGGCGCCCCGCGCGCCTGCTCGCCGCGTGCCTCGCCTGGTGGAGCATCATGACCAGCCTGACCGGCCTCGCCGCCGGTTTCAGCCAGCTGCTGCTCACGCGCGCGGGCGTCGGCTTGGGCGAGGCGGGGTGCGTGCCGGCGGCGCACAAGCTGGTCGGCGCCGCCTTTCCGCGCGATCGGCGGGCGTTTGGCATCAGCATCTTCAACGCGGGCGGGCTGGCAGGCAGCGGCATGGGCCTGCTCGTGACGGGTCTGCTCGCCAGCCGGCTCGGCTGGCGCAGCGCGCTGGTGGTGGTCGGGCTGGCCGGCCTGCCGCTGGCGCTGCTGCTCGCGATGCTGGGAGGACCGGCGCGCCAATCTGCCGCACCCGCCCCGCGCGAGCCCGCGCTGGGCGCGGTGCGCGCGCTCGCCGCACGCCCGCCCCTGGTGATCCTCACCGTCGCGCTGGCGGTGGGCGGCTTCGCCAATTACAGCCTCGCGCAGTGGCTGCCGGCCTTTTACGCGCGCAGCTTCGGCCTTGATCTGTCGCAGATGGGCATGCGGTTGGGCGGCGTGATCGCCATCGGCAATGTCGGCGGGGTCCTGCTTGGCGGCCTGGCCGCCACGCGGCTGGTGCCGCGCGAGCCGAGGTGGGAGCTGTGGATCCCAGCGCTCGGCTATGGCGGGGCAGCGCCCTGCTACGCGGCGGCCCTGCTCTGCTCCACGCCGGGCGCGGCGCTGGCCTGGACGCTGGCCGCGGCGGCGATCGGATCGGCTGGCATCGGCGTCGGGCTGTCCGCGATCCAGAGCTTCGCGGAGCCGCATCGCCGCGCCACCGCTGTCGCACTGACCGTGTTCCTGTCCTCGCTGATCGGCCTGGGGCTGGGGCCACTTGCCACCGGTGCGGCCAGCGACGCCTTGCAGCCCGCCCTGGGACGCGAGAGCCTGCGCTATGCGCTGTTGGGAAGCTGCCCGGCCTTGCTGCTGGCGGCCCTGCTGTTCGGGCGTGCGGCGGCGCTTGCCGCCCGATCGCGACCGCATCCGGCAGTTTGAAGCCGATCGAGCCGCCGCCGGACGGCGCGCCGGTCAGGCGGCGAGCGCTGCCTCGTGCCGGATGCTCAGCCCCGCCTGGAACTGGTCGGTGCAATGCCGCCAGCCATAGCCGCGCGCTTCCGCCGTGCAGTCGCCGCGCCGCGCCTGGAGCGCCCGTATGATCGCGGCCGCCAGGTCCGGGCCGACCGCACCGACGGGAGCGCCGCCGCGGCCACGTCCCGCTGCACCGATCACGTCGAGCGGCCCCGGCACTGCGAAGCCCGCCACCGGTGTGCCCGCGGCCAGCGCCTCGATCATCACCAGCCCGAACGTGTCGGTCAGGCTGGGAAAGACGAGCACGTCCGCCGACGCGTAGGCGGAGGCGAGCGTTGCGCCATGCAGCGCGCCCAGGAAGCGCGCGGCGGGGTACCGGCGCTGCAAGGCGGAGCGCGCCGGCCCGTCGCCGACCACCACCTTGGTGCCCGGCGTGTCCGCCTGCAGGAAGGCGTCGATATTCTTCTCCACCGCCACCCGGCCGACATAGAGCTGCATCGGGCGCGGCAGCCCGGCCATCGCCGGCAGACGCGCGGCAGCGGGAGTGAACAGGTCCAGGTCGACGCCGCGCGTCCAGCGGTGCGTCTGCGCGATACCGCGGCGGCGCAGTTCGGCCGCCAGCGTATCGGTCGCCGCCATCACGCGCGAGGCGGGCCGATGGAAGCGGCGCATCGCCGGCCAGAACCAGTCCGCCGGCAGGCCGGTGCGCATCGCCACGTAATCGGGGAAGCGCGTGTGGAACGAGGTGGTGAAGCTGCGGCCCGCCTGCAGGCACCAGCGCCGCGCCGCCCAGCCGAGCGGCCCCTCGGTAGCGACGTGGATCGCATCCGGATCGAGCGCCGC
>Ga0325400_1006775_pt1 | contig 10920 bp, 9 predicted proteins | sample PopdelMetagenome_2_FD_205662 | JGI IMG/M metagenome (GOLD analysis project Ga0325400, IMG submission 205662) | Populus deltoides microbial communities from Bellville, Georgia, United States - Xylem-PdKOR-R1 | ecosystem: Host-associated > Plants > Phyllosphere > Stem > Wood/Secondary xylem...
AAGCCAACCTTTTTTTTTTTTTTTTTCATCGAGAAGAAGAAAGGAAAATCAGGATTAGTCTAGTTCGAAATTTATAATCATTTTTTTTTCAAGGCCAATCTTATTGGTACCGGAGCTTATTGTGCTCTTGTTGTAAGAGTTGCTCCTCTTTCGTCATCTTTTTGTATTTATTAACACTTGTGTATTTATTAGGATACTAGCATGTAAACCCGATAAAATAAAAAATAAGAGATATGATAAAATAAGAAATAACACACAAGAATTTACGTGGTTCATCCAATTAAGCTACTTCCATTTACATTTTATCTTATGCAAATATGACATCTCTGATGATGACTATCTTGTGGGCAGTGAAATCCCACAAGTGATACCCCTTTACTCCATCATCATATCTCAAGAATATAGATTTTTTGGATTTTGAATCCAGCTTGCTGACTTCTTAAGTATTGTACATCACGTATACAGGACTTTCAAATATATGCAATCGAGAATAATCAGCTGGCTTTCCAGTTCACATCTCCATCGGTGTCTTCAACTCAATTGCAGTTGATGGAGATCGATTTATTACATAACAGATGATATTGACTACTTCTGCCCATAATGGTTTTCTTAGATCTGCAACCTTCAACATTGTTATTGTTCTTTCTAATAGAGTTTTGTTTATCCGCTATGCCACTCCATTTTGTTGTGGAGTGTATGCCATTGTGAACTACCTTTTGATACCTTCATGTTGACATAAGTTATCAAATTCATCACTGGTATATTCTCCTCTATTATCAGTCCTTAAACACTTGATCTTATTTTCATATTCAAGTTCTACTCGCGCTTTGAAGGTTTTAAAGACTACGAGCACATCTGCCTTCCTTCTAATTGGATACACCCAACATCTCATGGAGAAATCATATATATATGATACAAAGTATCTTGCTCATTTGAAAGATATAATCAGTGCTTGCCAAACATCATAGTAAATTAGGTCTAACATGTATTTGCTCTTAGTTGTTGATGCGTCAAACTTTAACCTGTGTTGTTTACTTGTAACATAATGCTCATAAAAGGGAGTAACTTCTTATCAGAGAGAATTTTCAAACCTTTCTCTGACATGTGGCCTAGTTTTTAATGCCACGTCATCGTCTTCTTTTCTGTAAGACTGGCTGATGCAATCGACGTCTCTGCCTCATGATGTGTTTCTCCCATTAACACAAACAAAATTGCAATTATCTTTCTTGCCTTTAAAACCACCAGTGCTAATTTGAAAATTTTTATGATTCCATTGTCTGTTCGAATCTTACAGCTAAGACTATCAAATTGTCCCACAGATAAAAAATTCTTCTTCAAGCCTTTCACAAGTCGCACTCCCGAAATAGTACGAATTGAGTCATCATACATCTTTAATTTGATGATGTCAATGCTAGCAATATCTAGAGCATGATCAATGCCCATGAACACTAAGCCTTTAGAGATGGGTTCATACGTATGAAACCAATCTCGATTAGGAGTCGTATGTCATGTTGCTCCTAAATCCATTAACCAAACCTCAGTGAGCTCTTTTCTATTTGTAGAGACTGTTACTGCTTCACTATATAAAACATCCCTATCTTCTAAGGTGCTTGCAACACATCCTTGAGGTTTTGATGACTCTGCAGTGTTTTCTATACCTTTTTTAAACCAACAATCCCTTTTGAAGTGCCCTTTTCTGCCACAGTTGTCGCATTTCACAGTCTTCTTACCTTTTGATTTGGACCTCCCTTGCATTTGACTCCCACTAGAGCCACGCTCCGTTGATCTTCCTCTTGAAAATAACAACGCCTTTACTTGGTTTGAACTATTTCTGTCTCCTTTGTTTTTATGCCTATTTTCTTCTTCCAAGATACTGGCCGCAACATCATCGAAGACTAAATAGTCTGAAAGGATATTATTGGTCAAATTGATAAAGAGCTGATCATACAAATCAGGAAGACTTTGAAGTAGAAGCTTTGCACATTCATTTTCCTCTATTTATTAACCCAACGTATTAAGTTATGAAAATATATTTCTTATTGTATTGATGTGGTCAGTCACCGACGTGGTTTCTGCCATTCGAAGCTTATAAAGTCTTCGCTTTAAGAAAATCTTATTATGCAAAGACTTTGACTCGTATAGCTTTGTTAGAGTATCACATATCTCCTTAGTTGTTTTCTTCTCCGCAACACTTAATAATACTTCATCAGCTAATGTTAAATGTATGTTAGTAATAGCTTTCATCCATCTCATTTCATTTTGCATTATCAGTGATCCTCACGGGTCTATCTCCAATTGTTGCCAAGCAATTTTCTTTTTTTAAAACCTCCTTCATTCTCATTTTTCATAGTGAGAAATTGCTCCCCTTGAACCTCTCAATCTCGTACTTTACTGTCATTTTATTCATCGAGATCTATTCAGCTATCACCGTTTCACTGATCTGTAACGTATACAAAAATAGTATCGTGTAAATAATACTTCGCTAAGTAAGTTCACAGGAAAGATTGTGTATGTGGGTATAATACCACTATTAGAATACTGGCATGCAATCCCGATAAGATAGAAGACAAGGGACATGTTAAAATGAGAAATAACACATAAGAATTTACGTGGTTCATCCAATTAAGCTACTTCAACGGGCAAGTATAGAAGGATTTTACTAAGTAATGTGAGAATTACAACCTCTTTCTACTAATAGGAGAACAACTGAAATCTCTCTATTAATAGAAGAAAATACATCACTTACTCTCTCACTAATTCCTCACAACTTTGTAGGAACTTTCCCTCTCTTCCTCTTCTCCATTTTCTCTCTTGTAGTGTGTTTAAGGCTTGGATGCATTGACTATTCATAGGCAAGCATCCAGCCTTTATCTTGCAAAAGACAAGAAGCAAGCACCGAATTGGTACCCATATTTATTGACTTAGGCAATAATGCCTAGCTGGCTTCACAATACTTTTCGAGTAGAATTCTAAATTAATTTTTATTGTTAAAACAATATATTAATGCTACAAACATGTTTTATTGTATCAGTTTTTTAATTAAATATTGTGAATATATTATTTATGTTTAATAAAATGAATTTTAAAATAATGGAATTATTCAACTATGAAATAGTTGTTAATAATAATAATAATTAAATACTAAAGTGTTAAGCCAATATCTCTTCTAAAAACAAAAGACATATAAGTATGCAAATATCTAACACACTCTTTTCTCTTGATTTTATATGTTTTTATTTTTTTATATTAAAGGTCATTTTTTCTCATCATGAACAAACACTATTTTATAACAATAAAATACATTATAAAAATAAAATTTATTTATATCAAATATAAATGAAAAAATAAATTATAAAAATCTTTTAAAATATTATAACAATAAAAAAATATTTAAAAAATAACAACATTGAACAAAACAATTTTAAAAATAAAAGATAGAGGGTATTGGTTTAAATTAAAATAAAAAAATTAATATAAACTAAAACATACATACAAAAGAGGGAGTGTATTAATTAAAAATTTTGCAAAAAATGAAACCATAGAGAAAGATGTCAAGCCCTTGCGCATGGCCAACTATTCGAGCCCAAGATCGTTTGGGCCTAGAAATCCAGGCCCAAAAACATGGGCTTATTTATACATGTGCAATAAAAAGTGGACCTTTTTATTTTCAAAAAAATAAAAATAAAGCAAAGGACGTATCGCCTACTACCTAGTTCGTAGCTATCGTAGGTGGTCGAAAAATCATTGGAAAGTCAAGTTTTCAACTTTTGAATCAAATACACCCATTTCAACAAAATCTTCACGCCAAAACACTTGATAAACTCCATAAAAAAACTTAATAAACTCATTTATGATCTAAAAATAGAAAACATTGGTTAAAATCATCAAACAACTAAAAACCACAAAACTTTGTAAGCAGTAGTCTACTTTTTCCAGCATGATGAAGGCTAAACACCATTACCATTGAACTCCTCTCGTCGAATAGAATCATCTGACATAAAGCTTAGCCTTTTTTGTTGTTAAAATCCTGACAACCGAATAATCATCAAATGAGTTTGTGATAAGGGGTGAAATGCCACTCAAACCTAGAGCTACGTAGTTCTTCATGAGATGCATTGATTTGTAACAAATGACTAGATATCCAGGGGTAAAGTGATGTTTTTGTGCGGGATGTGAGAGTTGTACCAAATTGAAACAGACTATGAATACTAGATATGACCTCAAAATAATAGGGATCAAGGTCGGCTAATGAAACTATAAGGGATAAGCTTCATTGGCAAGAAGGAAATAACATGAATCACCAACTAAGGCCCTTAAATGTCTACTTAGTTATAAAAGAGGCAGGGTTGCAAAGGCAACCATGAGATTTGCTTGAAAATAGTCACTAATGATAGAGTATGTAATAGCTCACTGATTGAGTGTTTTTGCGTTGAATATGAATAGGGCTAAGTAGTTTGTCAAAGTTGTGGGATGCAAAAATACATTAGTCGAGGAGCGTCTCGCTTTAAAGGAAGCACTCATGCGATCAGGGGTGGACAAAGTGGAAGCGAGAATATTGTCTCGAGTAACGCAAATATTGGTGAGAATCCAATGCTTCAAAAACTTAAGGGTTCCTTTACAAAGTTTATTCAAGAGGGTAAGCTAGGGCTTAAAATAAGACAAAAAAACGTAGTTGATGGATAAAAGATGAATATTCCTATATTATTTCTTGTTGATCCCGAGGTACAGAGAAGGTTAAGTTAGCTGAAAGACAGTATCGGTTCAATAAGTTATGCAATATTTAGTATAATATGTCGTATAGCCAAGCCACATAACATGGTGTTCTTTCTTTTCTTTGTAAATAATGATACAAAGAGTGTTTAATATTATGATAGGAATTGTTTTTTAAAATTTTTTTCACTTAAAAATAAATTAAAATAATATTTTTATCATTATCACATCAAAATAATCCAGTATCGTAAAAAATTTCAAATGTTTTTAAAAACATGGTTAGATAAAAAAAAAAACACTACTTAAATGTCCATTTGTACTCTTAAAACTTTTTTATATATATAAAAAAAATTAAATTAAAAAGTTAAGAAAAATTTTATCCTAAAGTCTCGCTCAAATCAACCGCTAGTACTTCTTCCAAAAGGTAAAAAAAAAAAAAAAAAAAATTCCGTTGATTCGGAACCAAAGTACATGTCGTAAAGAACAAACGAGATGAATTATTTAGTAAATCTCAAGTAAAAAAACCTCGAATTTCCAAAATCCTCAACCAAATCTTTCTATCCATAAGTTCCCTCCTCCAACTACATAAGAAACTTAATATTTTTTTTGTTAAAAATTTATAAAGTAAATGAAAAACTTAATTGATAATATTTTAATACTAATTAGAAACCCAAATAAAAATTGTGTTTTTTCAAATACTTAATTGTGTCATCACAAGGTTCGAATTTGGATTTGGTGGTAAATAAATTCGATCCCACGTATCACTGTTTTTTTTTTTAATAAAGAAATATGTATATAAAAGAAGAAATTTCTCATAATGCAGCCAGGAGGGATAAAGAACTGACAGAAGCTCTTAAGGTCATAAATAATAATAATAATAATGGTGAAAAAAAAAATCCGAAAGCAGAGAGGGTTCGTTGCAGTTAAATACGCAACTACCTCTCCATTCTATCCCTCCATCCCTTGCCTGCTCTCTCTCTTCTCTTCTCTTCTCTCTCACAGAGTCATTAACTATACATAGAAGAGATATAGATAGATGGTACATTCCTTTGTGATTCTTTGCGATCGCTTGAATCTCTCTCTTTCTTTCATTTCCAATCTCCCTCTCTCTCGAACTTCTACTCTACGTAACGTTTGCTCTTCCATAATTCTCTTTCGTCCCTTGATTACTTATAATAAAAAGCAAAACCTAGCCAGAACCTCTGTTTTCTGTGCTTTTCTCTCTCTCTCTGCTGACATTAGGAGCGCTCATAATCCTTTTTTGTGCTGTTCTCTCTCTCTCTGCTGTGCTGCACTTGAGGTACATGCTGCACTCTGTTTTCCACTTTGCTTCGTTAAATACTTTTTTGTTCCTGTTAATTAAGAGCATGGGTGATTTTTACTTCAATTTTGTTATCTTAATTCACCCCCTTTTTTCTTTCTTGAAATTAGAAACAAGATAGATAGATACCCCTTTCTTTTCTAGCCTGATTGGTCTTTTGATGGTAGAGAAGGAAGAGGAAGAAACCCCTTCAAGTACTTTGTAGAACAATGGCGATTTTTAGGGCATCTCCAAAGAAAAAGTTAAAATAGCATTTTGAAGTTAAATACTTATACTTACATGTTAGTTAAAAGCTAAAATTATGTTATCAATTTATCTGTTTTAAATATCTTTTTTTATTAGAAATGCCCTTCGCGTTTTTTTTTTTTTCAATTCACAGCTACGTGTTTTTAAAAATTTTAAATTTTTTTGTTTAATTTGTTTTTTAATATTATTATACGATGTAATGATATAAAATTATTTTTTAAAAATAAATAAATATAATTTAAATATATTTTCAAACAAAAAAAAATACTTGCCAAACACAATCAGCCACTGTATCATTTTTTTTACTCTTTTATTTCCGTTTTAAAGATTTAGTTGTTTTTCGTTTTGTTAATTGAATTTTCGCTGTTTTTATTGTTGTTTTTAATTTTCCTGCGTCAGTTCAGTTGTCGTAATGACGTGTGGCAGTGGACCTTACCTTTTGGAACATAATTAACACTTTCATGTCTTTTTCTTAAACCATCTTTGGTGGACACTCACATGTCTAATAGTCTCAACAAGGTTGAGTCAATGGTTCACTGCAAACAACTTCCAGAAGTGTTTTTTTTTTTTTTTTTTCCTTCTGAAGTATTATGTATGCTTTGTATGCCGATTTATTGATTGATATTTGTTCTATAAATCCAGGGAAAATCATGGCAAGGGAACAATTGCAGGTGCTTAATGCACTTGATGTGGCCAAAACACAATGGTACCATTTCACAGCAATAGTGATTGCTGGCATGGGATTCTTCACTGATGCATACGATCTTTTTTGCATCTCCCTTGTGACCAAATTGCTGGGTCGGATATATTACTACCAGCCAGGTTCTGATACTCCGGGAGCTTTACCTTCAAATGTGTCATCAGCTGTTAATGGTGTTGCTTTCTGTGGTACCCTTTCTGGTCAGCTCTTCTTTGGCTGGCTTGGTGACAAAATGGGCAGAAAACGTGTCTATGGTATGACGTTGATGATCATGGTCATTTGCTCCATTGCTTCTGGCCTCTCTTTTGGCAAAAATCCTACCGCTGTTATGTCTACTCTTTGCTTCTTTCGCTTCTGGCTTGGATTTGGCATTGGTGGCGACTACCCACTTTCTGCTACAATCATGTCTGAGTATGCTAATAAAAAGACTCGCGGTGCTTTCATTGCTGCTGTTTTTGCCATGCAAGGTTTTGGAATCTTGGCTGGGGGTATGGTCGCTATTATAATTTCTGCGACTTTTAAGGCCCAGTTTCCTGCCCCAGCTTTTGAAGTTGATCCAGCTGGCTCGACTGTGCCTCAAGCTGATTATGCTTGGCGGATTATTGTGATGTTTGGTGCAATTCCAGCTGCTCTTACTTATTACTGGCGAATGAAGATGCCTGAAACTGCGCGTTACACCGCCCTGGTTGCTAAGAATGCTAAACAGGCTGCGTCTGACATGGCAAAAGTGCTTGAGGTTGAGTTGGAGTCAGAACAAGAGAAAATTGAGAAGATGTCACAGGAAAAGGGGAATGATTTTGGTCTTTTCTCTACACAATTTGCTCGTCGACATGGACTCCACTTGCTTGGAACCACTACCACTTGGTTCTTGTTAGACATCGCATTCTACAGCCAGAATCTGTTTCAAAAGGACATTTTCAGTGCTATTGGGTGGATTCCTAAGCCCAAAACTATGAACGCCCTTGAAGAGGTCTTTAAAATTGCTAGAGCACAGACTCTAATTGCTCTTTGCAGCACGGTTCCAGGTTATTGGTTTACTGTTGCATTTATTGACAAGATTGGCAGGTTTGCAATTCAATTGATGGGATTCTTCTTCATGACAGTATTCATGTTTGCCTTGGCTATCCCTTACCATCATTGGACTCTGCCCGACCACCGAATTGGCTTCGTTGTGATGTATTCACTCACTTTCTTCTTTGCCAATTTTGGTCCCAATGCCACCACATTTGTTGTTCCTGCAGAGATATTCCCAGCGAGATTGAGATCCACTTGCCATGGTATATCAGCTGCATCGGGCAAAGCAGGGGCAATTGTGGGTGCATTCGGGTTCTTGTATGCTGCAGATGGTATCGGAGTGAGGAAGACCCTTATAGTTCTGGGTGTAATAAATTTCCTGGGAATGATTTTTACTTTCTTAGTACCTGAATCGAAGGGAAAATCACTCGAGGAAATGTCTGGTGAAGGTGAGCAAGAAAACGGATCCACGGCTGAGTCTAGGCAAACCGTTTCAGTTTAGTTAGGCTTTCATACTACGTGGTATCTTTGTATAATCTCAGGAAATTGGCGGAAGACGCAGGGATAAGCGTGCTTATGAGCATAGTAAGCTCTCAGGGTTCTGCTTACTTTTCTAGCCGTGAGTTACCTGGTCTTAGTTGTAGGAAAAATAAGAAAAATTAGCGTTTCTAGTGGCGTGATTCTCACTTTCCTGTACGGTTCCTATAGAATGAATCTCTATTTCACCGTTTATATAACTTTTCACTTAACTTTCACACAAACTCATTACAGCATCGTATTCCTGCACTCTAATGACCTTTTTTAATTATTTTTCTCATGGCTCCTTGGTATGCTAAGAGTACAGTGAAAACCCAATTCTTCTTGGTTGTTTTGCCCTCGTCTCTTCTTAGAACGAACAGGAAAGCATGTGATTTGTTTTTCTTTTCTGGGCACTTTCGTTGTTTTGCTTGCGGCATTTACTGGCAACATTCATTGTTCTCCGTTACCTTAGGCTGAGATGTGAAATTAGATTGAAAATTAGGGACCCTTTGTCAACCCTGTATGTGTAAATTGTTTCTGTTATTGCTTGCAGTGATGTATTCTGGGCTACTAATCCCTGCATGATTGATGTTAAAGGCAATTTGGTTGTTTAAAGGCAAAGTAATTTCTCCATGTTTCAAGAATTGGAGAAACACCCTTAGAGCCACTACACTTCCTGAGGGGTACTAGGCAGCAAGCGGGGCATGAGCCTAGCTAGAACAGTCCCAACTTGATCAAATCTTTTCTTAATTAATCGAAACAATCATTGTTTAAGGTGCCTTTAGCATGCTTCATTAGCTAAACATCACTACGCTCCACCGAGAGCCCACCCCACAGAAGACAGGCATCTTTGAATCTGCTTTAACCTTGGCTTGTTGCTTCTGTCCCTGCTGGCTGTACTTTGATGCCATCCGTATGGCATTGTAACAAGCAGTAAAAGTCTAAAAGAAGTTTACATAGCTCGTCAGTGCACTTCATTTTCTCATAATCTTCTAAAGATTTGCATCTTTATCAGACTCGTAAGCAGAAACGTTACTTTATGAGCACTTAACTACAATTTCCGCACTCCTTTTCTGTAACATTTGTGATTTTTCTTTTATACGATTTTAGATTCTGAATGGACACAAAAGAATCCAAACTTGCATCAATTCTTCCTTCCACAGCCTTTTTAGCAACCAATGGAAAGCATGCCATTTTTTCTCTCGTTTCCACTGTTGTCTGGTCTGTGAATGCTCGGGAAAGTGTAGCTGGACTTTGGCAAATTTGTTTGTTTCAAATTGAAGGGACCCCTTGATTAGACCCTTTACCTGCGCAGCTGTCCATGCCCAGCGCAATGACGAACTTGTACTGAACATGACAACGAATTTAAGATGCTACTGACCAACTTGTAGAACAAAAAAGGAGTGCAGAATTTGTGGAGCGAAATCACAAGACGGACGATCGTTTTTGAATGATTTTTCTTTTGTTTTTTTGTTCTTTTATCTTTTTCGTTTTGAAAAAACTTTGTTTAGCAACTCTTGTGTAATGACGTTATCCTCCAAGAATAATAGATAATATAGAGATACGTGTTTAAAAAATATAATAGAGATTGCTTTTTCTTTAAAAATATGTTAAAATAATATTTTTTTATTTTTTAAAAATTATTTTTAACATCAACACACCAAATTAATCTAAAAACACAAATAAATATTAATTAAAACATAAAAACAAGCATAAAATGAACAGCTTGGCCACTGTTTTGTCGTAAGGTTGCTAGTTGGATTTTTTAGTGGTTTGTATGTGCTATCCATCGTGACTCATGCCACTTGCCGTAATGAATTCACTTCTGCTTCAAAGTAATTAATTTGTTTGGAATGTTTCAATCACAACCACGAACTTATTTTCTTAGAATCTCCAAATGAACAATTTTGATTACGCTATGCAAAAACTTTCCATTACAAATGAAACTCATAACCTTTATAAAGAAGTTCCAGAGGGCATATGTAGAGCCAAAGAGATTAGACAACCTAACTAACGAACTAACAGATGTCCTGGTTTGCCTCTGTTCAGTTAATGGTATTTTTATCTCAAAAGGAGAAAAACAACTACGAGGAGGGTTGTCACAGACAACTAGATTACGTTGGAAAAATTCGATAGGCTTTGGATTAAAAATGAGACAGTTATCCAAATCATAAATTTCCATCATTATCAATAAAATATATATTACAGAAAACTTAAAAGAGAGGATGATTTCACTATTCACCGCTTCATAAAATACTGTGCAAATCTATAGTGGTTTTTCTTTCTTTTGGTTTTTTTTTTCCAGTTTTATTTTTATATATTGTATTGATTGGAGATTGCTTTTTTTAGCTTGTTTTAATTTGATTTTTATTGAGATATTGTGATATAAAAAATATTTTGATATTGAATT
>Ga0325400_1006777_pt1 | contig 10920 bp, 8 predicted proteins | sample PopdelMetagenome_2_FD_205662 | JGI IMG/M metagenome (GOLD analysis project Ga0325400, IMG submission 205662) | Populus deltoides microbial communities from Bellville, Georgia, United States - Xylem-PdKOR-R1 | ecosystem: Host-associated > Plants > Phyllosphere > Stem > Wood/Secondary xylem...
TGCCCCCCTTCTCTTCTCTCATTCTTTTTATATCTTAGGAAACCCTAGGTCTCTATTTTATAAAATAGTCCTCCATTAAGTAGACTGTTTACATTTAAGTACTTCAATAACTATTTTCCTAAAAAAGGAGAAATAGCCTTGCATGAAATCTTCAAGCTTTGACTTAGAGGAGCTAAATTGCTGAAATAAAAACTTGGATATCGGTTTAGATGCTTCGGAACGTAATTTGGACTCGTTTCTTCACAAAACCTGTTTGCTGGCAGAATTCAGATGTCATCTTTGAAAACTCATATCTCCCTCATATGACATCGTTTTTTGGCTGAAGTTTGGGGCGTTTATAGAACTATGAGTAATGAATCCAATAAAATTGAGTTTGCATCAATTGGAATTTTGCAGCTCCAGATATTCAAGTTGGAATAGCCGAAGGTCAACACTGGCAGATTGCGAGATTTGACTTTGAAGGCTGCGATTTCCATGCTCTTCCTTATTTTATTTTCTTACCTTAAATGTCCAGAAAGGTATGGATGTTAGCTTTTTAATGCCACTGGAATCACTTCATTTCAACCTCCAGAGCTCACGCTCTGCACAAAACATCGACTGAAGGTCAAATCTGCTAATTATCTCCAATTTACTCCTTTTTGCATCTGTCATCCAAAAGTGCTTTCAAAACATAAAACAAAGAATATCAAGGCATTTTATATATAAAACATAGGCAAAACACTAGTTAAATGTGGGTAAAACTATTGAATAATATGGTTGCATCACTGATTTTTTTTCTTTTTGTGCTGGGTTGCCTCTCAATAAGCGCTTTTGTTTTATGTCATTGGCTCGACACATCGCATGCTCATGCTTCATAGATTGGTTCATCTAACTCCACAAAAGCGGTGAGTTCTACCGTCCAACCTTTATAGAAAGGTTTCAAGCGATGCCCATTGGCCTTGAGCACTTTGTTTGTTTTTAAACTTGTAATTTCAACTGAACCATAAGGGAAAACATTAGAAACAACAAAGGGTCCAATCCAACAAGAGCGCAACTTTCCAGGAAAAAGCTTCAAACGGGAATGATAAAGAAGGATTTTGTCTCTAACATGAAACTCCTTTCTTGTAATCATTCGGTCATGAAGACTCATGGTCTTTTCTTTGTAAATCCTTGCATTCTCATAAGCATCATTCTGTATCTCTTCCAACTCTTGCAATTGTAACTTCCTCGCAATCCCAGCAGCATCATAATCCATGTTACATTTTTTAATGGCCCAAAAAGCTTTGTGTTCAAGCTCCACTGGTAGATGACATGCTTTCCCATAAATCATCCTATAAGGTGACATTCCTGTAGGTGATTTGTAAGCAGTCCGATAAGCCCAAAGTGCATCACCAAGTCTCGTTTGAGGGTGGTAGGCTGTGGAAGTCTGATGAGTCGCTTGGTATTTACAGAGTAATGCTTCCATTGAACGATTGTAAAAATGAGTGTCACGATCACTAATGATAGCTTTAGGGACTCCAAACTTGTCAAATATATGAGTCTTGACAAATCTAAAACAATCTTAGCATCATTAGTTCATGTGGCTTTTGCCTCAATCCATTTGGAAACATAATCAACAACAAGAAGGATATAAAGATTACCAAAAGAAGAAGTAAATAGACCCATAAATCAATATCGAAAACATAAAAAATTCACTTATAAGAATATTTGATAAAGGGATTTGATTCTTATGAGTGATATTACATGTTCTTTGACATTTTTCATATGATTTGCAAAAGTGATATGCATCCTTAAAAAAAGAAGGCCAATAAAGACCACTTTCAAGTACCTTATGTGCTGCTCTTTTTGCGCTAAAATGCCCACCACAAGAATAAGAATGACAAAAAGTGAGAATGGAATGAAATTCATCTTGTGGTACACATCTCCTAACTATTTGATCCACATAAAATTTCTACAGATAAAGAGTGTCCCAAAAATAATAGGTAGCATTAACTCGTAATTATTTGGTATGTGTTTCATCAAATGGACTTCTGTAGCTCAAGATATTCAAGTCGGAATGGTCAAAGGTCAACACTGGAAGAATGCAAGATTTGACTTTAAAGGTTGTGATTTCTATGCTCTTTCTTTTTTTATTTTTCTTGCCATATATATGTAGAAAGGTATGGATGTTAGATTTCAAATGCCACTAGAATCATTTCGTTTCGACCTCTAGAGCTCAAGTTCTGCATAAAACATCGATCGGAGGTCAAATCTACCAATTATCTCAAATTTACTTCTTTTTTAATCTTACATCCAAAAGTGCCTTCAAAGAATAAAATAAAGAATATCAAGGTATTTTATGTATAAAACATAGGTAAAACCCTATGTATATGTGGATAAAACTATCAAATAATATGGTTGCATCACTCAATCTCACCTAATCACAATATGAAATCTACAAATGACAACAACTGCCCAATGTCTTTCCTTTAACATAAGTGGTCAAGTTATTTTAGTTAATTTTGCACTTCATTATAAAATAAGTAAATATATTTGATGACAACCATAATTCTCTTAAATCATACTTGAAAAGATCTTACAATGAGTTAGATTTTGGCCGAACTCTTGTTCGTTTGGTAAAATTTTATGCAACAACTACTTCCATGCATGGAGTAATAATGACTAGTTTCTTAAATTTCCTATAAATACCCATTTTTTTAATGCATTTTACCAAGAGAAAAGTGAAAGAAAATCTTGCATATTTATAAATATCTTTCTTCATAGCCTAACTAATTGGATTCTTATAGTTTGTGCTATTTGATTGAGCATAATCATTTGGGTTACTTTCATTCTTTATTGAGTTGGTTAGAGTGAGTCTATAACAAGTGAGTTGCTCTTAAACCCGAAAAACAAGTGGTTGCAAAAAGGCTTTGTTCCTCTCTTATGAAAGTAGAAATGCACATGTCCATGAAAAGAGATAAGCACAAGGTTTGTGACCATTGTGAATGGCTTACAAAATTATGCTAGAAATATAAAAAGAATTTAAAATGGTGAACAAGATATGGAGGATTATACCTAAACCTTAGTATCTTAAAGTGACGATGATTAAGTAAAGAAAGGATTTGAGTCAATCAAATAGGACGAGTTTATTAGGTACCTTAGTGCACTCAAAACTTTATATGTTGATGATAATAAAGATGATGATGAAGTTATTGTTCTTATTATGAGGAAATTCAAAAGTATGATCAAGAAGAACTTCCCTGGAAAGCAAAACTAAAAAGATGACAAGGGTGAGACAAGTAAAAGAAATCACAATTTTTGCTATGAATGTAAGAAATCTGGACATTTCAAGGGTGATTATCCATTGCTAAACTATAAATTAAAAGGCAAAGACAAGAAGTCTTTGAGAACTATTTTAAAGAAACTGGTGTGATCCAAACTACACCAAAGAATCCATTATATGTTAAAGGAGCTTATTATAAGGTTAAGAGCTAGGAAGGTTAAAGAGGCATTCAATGAGTTAATTCAAGATATTTGGGATTTATTTCCTACAAGACTTGCAAATAAAACTTATTTTCCTATTTACATGCCGATTGAGTTTATTTTACCTAATGCATAATTTAATTCTAATATGAATAATTTTCAATTTGAATGTTAGTCAGGCCAAAAGTTTGCTAGAAGTTCTCAAAGGTCATATTTGGTTAAAATTTCAGGTTAATCAGATATTGGAACGGTCTTATGATAAGGTCTAGAAGCTACCATGAAGGAATTGTATTAGTTTCCTAGTTGATATTTTATTTAGAACTTTTTTTTTCCTAGAATTACTTAGGATGTTTTACCTATCATAAATAGAGTTATTTGACTTGTATTTAGGTTTTAAAAAATTATTAAGAAATGGATTGATTATTCAGAAATAAAACTTGTATGAGAGAGTTTGCTCTTACTCTTGGTTCCTCATGGAACTACTCTAACTTATTGAAGAATTGACCAAGGTTTATGGCAACTTCCTTCTATTCTTGTTCATGTCTCGATTATAGGCATTGGGTGGAGGTTGGTAACTTATAATCTTGGTGCCTCAGAATAGGTTGTCGTTGTGTGAAGCTTAATTCCAAACCTAATCTTAGCTTTCTTGGGAACGGTCAATTTGGCTGTGAGTTTCTAGATCTTTATATCCATAAGGTTCGTATTAGAAACTTTGTTTAAGATAAATTTATTATGGATTTGAACTTTATGAGATAGCTAATATTTTTCTCATGGTGAAATATGACAATATTGACATCATAAGTGAACAATGTTTCATGGCATAAAATGATAATGATGTGGTAAATAATCTTTATGATAATATATTCCACAATGATTTCGTTAATGTTTTTAAAGAGATGTGTGATGAGTTGAAAAATAATTTAACCTTGATTTCAAAATAGCTTAAGGATTTATAAAAAGGAAAGGATGCCTTTTTTAAAGGTTATGAACTTTTAAAAAATGAAAATGAACTTCTTTTCAAGTTCTTCTACTTGTTCTTATGATGTTTTAAAATTTAAAATTTTAGATTTTGAAAAAGAAAGTTGAGGATTTGACTTTAAATTTTATAAAGTTTACACAAGGGAGAGATCTTATGATGTTTTAAAACTTAAATTTTTTGTTTTTGAAAAAGAGGTTTAGGATTTGACTTCAACTTTGATATAGTTTATATAAGATGAAGATGGTTTAGATATGCTTTAGGAAACAAGGATTTTTTTTTATTTTAAAAAGAGTGGTTTGTTACAACCCTTTGAGAAAATAAAATTTTCATACATGCATCTAGTTCTTCTATTCCATTTGTTACTTATAGCTAATGTAAAAGAAAAGACCATTTTTCTCAATCTTACTAGATTAGAAAAAAAATGAAATTTAAACCATAATGGTGTAGGTAGTAAAATGTTTGTTGTTACCTATTTTGGAAACCCACAGAAACAAAAAAATAAAAATAAAATAAAAAAATGAGAAAATCCAAAAAATTCGAAAATGTTGGAAGAATATATATATAGATTTTCTTAGAGCCATTAAAACACACTTACAAAACCTTGACCGAACAACCTTGACTGTCCTGGACACACCTCAACAATCCAACCCTTCATCCTCTACAAATCAAGTTAATACTCTTTAAAATAACCCCATATCAACCTCTAATACAAATACTTTTCAAGAACAACCTCTTGAAATAAACAAACTTATTTGGAAAAACCATAAAACAACTAGTGCTCCTGATATTTCCTCGCCTACAGAACCTAATGTTCTAAACCAATATAAATACAATGCCTCCTCCCTTTATGAATGGAACATAGATGGAATGTCTGAATACAATAGCTTAAACACCCTCCAACAAATGACCATGGCAGCCAATGCCTACAAAACCCAAACAAGAACCCAAGACAAAGCCATAGCCGAACTCCTTATTACAGGGTTCTCTGGCCAACTTAAAGGATGGTGGGATTACTATCAAATCCTGGTATGAGGCACGTATTGAAGAAGAAGAAACTACAAAACTACCACAAGTACAAACAGACACAGTTCAACATTAGGTTGATACTATATTCAAATTACCAGAATTACTTCTGGCGTTACAAAAGGTGTCCTAACAGGCCTCTAGTGACTCTATATCACAAATAGGTAGTGTTTCCAAACGTATTTCAAAACCTCAAGGAGGCATTTCTGCTTCAAAAACCCTCCTCTCTTTACAACCTACACAAACCAGTTTTCCAAAAATCAAATCTAAATATATTTTCAAAACTACTTTCCAAAATATTTTAACTATGGAAGAAGGATTTTATCATGAAAATCCTTCCATTGTTGCTTCAGAAAGTTTTTCTCCAAATTGGTACTACAAACTTTGGAATTTAGCAAAACCACAATCTTACTATGCCGCCATCCTTGACATTACCAACTTTGGAAAGAAAAATTTCTTACAGGCTTGCCACAATCTTTTTGTAATTCTTTTGCAGATTTGCAATCAACACTTAAAAGAAATTTTTGATTTAATAAATCACTTTGAAATTTTGTAATGCAAAGAACAATTGAAAGAATCTCCTTTTTGATAGTGGAGTAATTTTTATGACAATCATTCCAATGGGTGGATGTGTACTGGAGTATTTGTTCTTTGTTATCTTGTACTTGTTTAAGAATCCAACCATATCCTAGGTTAGAGGCATTGGTCTCGACGATCTTAGGAGCTAACGGGTTAGCTAAATGGAGGAGAGGAATGGTTTGGACCTGTTTCTTAATCTGTTTGACAAGGTTGGTATGGAGGTCAGACGAAGGAATGGGGTTGGTTTTCAACCTGTCATGTAAAGGTTTGGCAAGATGACTAATATTGGGATAATAGTCTAGAACATAATTAAGACTGCCTAAAAACCTTTGCAATTGGGTTTTATCAGTAATCTTATCAGGAAATTTGTTTATAAAGGTTAAAGATCTCTGTATCGGTGTTACAGTACCTTGGCAGATATAATGGCCTAGGAAACAGTCACGGGTTTGAAATAGAGAAAATTTGGTTTTAGAAACAACTAAACCATTTTGTTTTGCAGTATGAAAGAATGTATGTAGATGTTTGAAATATTGATCTATGGAATGAGAAAAAATAAGTAGATTGTCAATGTAAACAATGCAGAATTTTGAATGTGCATTGAAGATGTCATTCATGATGCGTTGAAATTCAGATGGTGCATTCTTTAAGCCAAAGGGCATGTCATTCAATTCGTATTGGCAAAAAAAAACTGTAAAAGCAGTTTTGTATCTATTTTTGGGAGCAATCTAGATTTGCCAAAATTCAGATTTCATATCAAATTTAGAAAATATGAATGCATAATGCAATTTTTATAATAATTTTTTTTTGTTGGGGATTGGACATCTAATCCATTTTAAAACAGAATTTAAAGGTTTGTAATTGATCACAAGTTTAGGTGTGCCTCTTTCAAGTTTAAAGGATGATGGGATTACCTTCTTTTCTTCTAAGAGAATTGGTAAGCCTGCAAGATATTTTTCTTTCTGAAAAGCCTGGTTTGAATCCCTTCGAAGCATAACACGAGTAAAGAAGGTATTTTTGTACCACTGGAAGTCACTAAGCTTTTTGCATCGAAAGTTGGAGAGAAGTTCAGCATTTTTGTCTTTCAAATGGGAAGGATCTCCGACAAAATATAAGGAGATAGTAAGGATAAGGGTGAACACAACATTTTATATATATATATATATATATATATATATATATATATAAATGAGAAAAGTATACCAGAATATCCAGGAAATCACTGGAGACTAGTTGAGGAAGATCAAATATACAAGATTGAAAAATTTAACAAAATATTTTCGACTAATAAAGGCCTTATTGGCAAATAAAATTTAATTTGAGGAAAATTTAAAATTAGATTTTTAATGACTCAATTAGAATGTTTCAAGGTTAATTTGAATTTATTGAGAGCCTAATTGCAAGAAAAATTGATTTGGAAAGTCAATTTAGGCTTTAATTGGAACAAATTAAAGTCTAGGGATCGAATTGTATTCTTTAGGAGTTAATTTGGTCAAATCAGGGGCTTAATTGCATAAATATTAAAGTTTATTGGGCAATTAGAGACTTGATTGAAGAAATCCAAAACCAAGGACCAAACTAGAAAAAGCCACATGAATATAGAGGCTGAAAATAACCAAATCAGGGGCAAAATTAAAGAAATTAGAAGTTTATTGGTCAATTGAGGGGTCAAAATGCACAAATTTAGAACCAATGACCAAAAGGAAAAAGTCATTTAGCTTAGGGGCTGATAATCGAGTTTAGCGGTGGTTAAATTGCATGCAATTAAAAAGTTTTTGTATCAATTAAGGGTACATATGCCACAATTTGAAGAACAAAGATTAAATTGAAACATTACTGAATCCCAAATTAAAAACCCTAATTTCTATAATTTTAACCTAGATGACAAGTTGTTCACCCTCTGTTCATTTTCTTCCTTGGCAGTTCATGATGATAAAGTTGGTACCTTCCAAGAGCTTGTTCTGGAGTTCTAGACCTCCAAATGACAGGAAGTTTTTTGCAAATGGAAGAGGAACATCCCCTCTACAACCCTATTTTCATGAAATTAGAAGTTTACATTCCAATTTTCCATGGAAATTTCTAACATCTTGTCCTTAATTAGCCATCACTCAATTTTCAGATTTGGGGCTGATCAGGTTGACAACTTCATGCACATGAATGTGCAACTATATACCTCTAAATTAAGCAAATTTGGATTCAAATTGAAAGGTGTGCATTCTCTCTACCAAATTCAAGTGCTCTTAGATGATGATGATGTTAACATTACTAAAATGAAGCCTCGAAATTAGGGAACTCAGTTAGCCCTGACAATTTTGGCTGACCAAGTTAGTAACTTTAAATGTCTGATTTGTTGGTGCTGGTTATAGAAGATAATATCTGCAATAATTATTGCAATATTTCCTTAAACAGCGCGTATAAGTAAATCTCTAGTCATATGGAGAGGGGGGAAGAAAATTTACATGGGGTTTTGCACAATTTGAGAGAACAACAAAAAACCTTAAACCACAAAAAACCCTAAAACTCTCCCTTTTGACACAGGAGTCGGCTGCCCACCCTCGAGGGACAAAAAAAAAGCAGCTGCCGCCCTAGGAAGCCCTCTTCCTTCTCCTTTAAGCCGTCCAAAGCTCCCCTGCACTCTCTTTTCCCTGCTGCCAACCAAACAGACCAAGAGCTAACCTCCAAACCACAACAGCCACACATTATCCCCCCTCTCTCTCGGAATCTTCAGGACTCTTTTGAATAAATAAAAGACAGTACTGTAACTTTCAAAGCAAAGCAAAGTAAAGACAGAGTAACCGCAAATTGCTTTAAATGCAACTCATTTGACACATCATAACGTCCTCCTCTCCTCCATAATTCCATCTCTTTGTTTCACTCTTCTTGAGCTACTACGAGGAGCGTGTTGCTGGCTTGTCATTGTGACGTGGATTGGGTTATTTTTAGAGGCTGAAGGATTCGCAGTTGTGTCCTTTCAAGTACTTGGTCATATGAAGACGATCCTTGTGATGATCATGGGATTCTTTTTCTTTGGTAAAGATGGTCTTAATCTACATGTGGTTCTGGGCATGATCATAGCCGTAGTTGGGATGATTTGGCATGACAACGCCTCATCTAAGCCTCGAGGATAAATTAAGCATACAAGGGGAAAATAAGACGTGAGCAGCAACCAGTCGTCTCTCACTTCGCCTCCAGCCGCTACCTCGCAGGTAAGTCTTTCTTTCCTTATTTTTGCCAAATTAATTACCCTACCAATATGTCATGCATATGCATGCAACTTTGGCAGAACCAGTTACTGGTTTGGGCTAGTAACCAGGTTGGCTTTGAAGAGCCATCCTTGAATTTTTTTTTAGACTGTCCAGTTTTCTTGCAAACTTTGAGAATATATGCACACGGTTTGTTGTCTTTAATTGTGATTAACTGTGATGCTTGTGTTTTTTTGACAAAAACAATATATAAAATATTTTCTGTGTGTTGCATACGGCCAATACCTTAACATGTTTTGAACGTTCTTTTAAAAAAAAACAAATATTGGAAGTTTTGAAAATGTGTTTTCGCATGGATTTCTTAAACACAACAAAAATTATTTTCTTACATTTCTGGATTCTACAACATGTTTGTAAAACTCCAAAGGGTATTGGCCAATATTCTAAAGAATAAAAAATCTTATTTTGAGGAAAATTCATCTATTATTTATCATTAATGTTTAGATAAAGAAATCCTAAAGGGATGAATATCCAAAATATTTAATGGAAATAACTTGTTATTATTCACTGTTAATATTTTGATAAAGAAACCCTAAGTGATAAATATTCAAAATAATTTTCTAGGGATAGTAAGTCATCATACACCCTTAAAAGAAGCCTCGATTATAATCAAGGACATTTTAATTTTTTTTACTCCACGGTTTACGAGCCGTGAGAGTATAAAACACTAAGGCAAAAATAGGCATTTAAAGTGCCCTAGATTTCTAAATTTTTTATCCCTCCTCTTTGCGATTTACGAGTCGCAAACTCTTGAAATACTAAGGGAAAAATGAGCTTTTAAAGCACATGGAATCTTCTTGGATTTCTATCTTAATAAATTTAGTTTGAATCAAACCTAGGAAAACTGATGGGATTAGAAAACAACAACACCATAGCAATTGTTAAGCAAACCAAACACCAAGCACCTTACCTTAGGTAGGGCGTACGAGGGGTGCTAATATCTTCCCTTTACGCAACCAGTCCCTTGCCTTAGAATCTCTAAAAGACCAGTTAGGGTTCCTAGTGACCAAAATATTAGGTGGCGACTCCTTTACACGAAACAAAAACCCCGAAATCAATCGAGGGTCGCCGCTCCGCCGCGAGGGTGCGACAGGATAATGACTCCATTGGGGACCCTTGGACTAAGCTTGGTAATTGTTTTTTTATTATTATGCTATGTGTTGTTGTTTTTATTACTATGAATGATAATTTGTTTAGTTGTTCAACAAACATGCAAGGCTAAACACTTTTTCTTGGTTGCAAGGACACGAAAACCTTCGGATTTCAAGAACTGTGAGATTTATTTTACCTTTTCTTTTCAGTTTATATGATGAATATGTTTGTTCTCCTATGCTTATTTTTCTTATGATTGTTTATTTTAATTGATAGAGCGGACTCCAAGTTATTATTGTAGACAATCTATTGCTAAGTTTGATATCAAAATCGGAATTGTGGTATATGAACTTGTGAAGCAACTGAGTTTAATAATTGTGGTGGATCTACGTTATTAATCTTAGGGAGAACATTCAATCAAATCAAAAATAGACTGCGGACAGTTATGTTTTCTTGAATAATCAACTTATCTAGTTCTTAAGGCTGCCATTAAATTAAATTACTAGTGCGGACACTGTGGTTGTTTAATGGTTAGGGTTAGTTATA
>Ga0325400_1006779_pt1 | contig 10917 bp, 11 predicted proteins | sample PopdelMetagenome_2_FD_205662 | JGI IMG/M metagenome (GOLD analysis project Ga0325400, IMG submission 205662) | Populus deltoides microbial communities from Bellville, Georgia, United States - Xylem-PdKOR-R1 | ecosystem: Host-associated > Plants > Phyllosphere > Stem > Wood/Secondary xylem...
TTCTTGATCTGACAATACTGAGCATCCAAATCTGACTGAGAATCTGCTCTAAGAACAATGATCCCTAGGACCTAATAAAGGTGTACATCAATTTTTCAACATGTAATGAGTTATAGAATATACCTAGAATGGTCAGATATCGTACGAAACTGGGTCAGAATCAGAGCCTAAGTTGGAACAAAAATTACGACAGCAACAGAACCATTTTTTAGTGCAAATTCTGAGGGATTTATTCAACCTTAAAGACCAGATAAAAAAAGAACAAATTTAGCATTATGAAGACTCCTGATCAACCTAAGAGAATGTTGTAACCCATTTTTGGGTCCCCACACAAAAATAAAAATAAATATATAAATATATAGCTGGAAAAAATTAGAAAAAATAATAGGAGGTTGGAGCACTCAGAAAAGGATCAGAAAAATTGATTAAGGAGGTTCAAAAATACAAGGATTGAAGTTTTTACAGTATATACTTAAATGATGAGAGCCTTGTGGGAAAAGAAAATTTAATTTGAAGAGAAAAGTCTAAAATTAGATGTTTATGGACTTAATTGGATTTTATTGAAGGTTTAATTGAATTTATAGAGGGTTTGATTGCAAGAAAATTGATTTTTAAGTCAATTTGAGCTTTAATTGGAAGAAATTAAAGTTCTGGGGTCAAATTATAATTTTTAAGAGTTGATTTGGTCAAATTAGGGGTCCAATTGCATAAATCAGAGGCCAAGGACTGAAGTGAAAAGCGCGGCCAACTATAGGGGCGGAGACTGAAATTAGCAGGGATGCAATTGAATTAATTCTTAAAATCAAAATTACATTGTGAGGACTTAAAAGAACAAAGGATAAATTAAGGACTGATTTGGAAAACAAATGCTGGCGCCGCCTTTAAATGAAACGGCGCGTTTTGTATAAAACGGTGTCGTTTCATGTGTTAAAAAAAAAAAGGCAGAACAGTGTCGTTTTGAACGACACTGTTCCCCTTTCTCCTTCCCCTGGACGTGCAGCAGGGGAAGGCAGTTTTTTCTTCTTTCTTCAATGAACCCTACACGCCACATGCCTGCCACCTCCCGAAACCCCACACCCTCTCATGATACACCGAGGGAGCCGCGCCCTGCCAGCCACGCTCATTGTCCAACCAGCCCGGCGCTGTGGCAGGGCAGCAAAGCCCTCCTCCCCATGCGCTGCCATAGGGTGGCAATAGGGACACCCCTGCTCCCTTTTACCCTATAAATACCCCCAACGCCAGCATGGGAAGAGGGGGGATGGAGAGAAGTTTGAACAAGAGAAGAGAGAACAAAGAGAAAGGAAGGAAAGAATACAAAGAAGTTTGAAATGAGAGGTACTGTGAGAGTGTAGAGAAGAGAGAAACCGAAAGAAACAAGGAGAAGAAGTAACACAGAAGCAGCAGAGAACAGGGAAGAGCGACCACAGCCGGCTGCCGCGACACCAACGCCACCAGGAGCACAAAAACAGCAGCACTACCCACGACATCGTGATTCTTTTTCAGCTCACCATCTTCTTCCCCCGTTGCAGCACCATTGAAGAAAAGGCAGCAACCTGCGCCTCTGCACAGGGAGGAGGAAGAAGAAAACAGCCGCTGTCATCAACCACTGCTACCTTCCTAACCACCGTGAGGAATCGTCGGCTTCCTCTCCACCACCCCCAGCATCATCTCCAGCTGCCACTGCCCTCCCAGTAGACAACAGCACCGTGAGAAGCAGAAGGAGAAAAGGGAAACAGAGGAGAACAGAGCTGAAGAAAAACGCAGAGAAGAAAAGGAAGAAAGGCCGACCACCGCTCAAGCCACTCCTCAGGCCGCCACCACCAGCACCTCCACGAATCCGCTGCAGAGAAGGAAGAACATTGTTGACAGAGGGAACAAAGGAAACCAAGAGAAGAAGCAACGCCTCTGCAAAGGGGAAGAAGAAGAGGAAACATCTGCTGTCATCGAGCTTCCCAGCCACTGCCACCGTCAGAACCACCGTGAGCCCTCGTCGGCTGCCTCTCCACCGCCACCAGCATCACTGTGAGTGTTCGCCATCGCACTTCGCCCCTTTCGGTTCCACGTCCAGGTATGCGTTTTACGTCTCTGTGCATGTGATTTCCTTTGGCATTTTCACTGTTCAAGTGAATTATAATTCACTTGAACAGTACTATTTGCATATATTACTGAGCATGCACGCGTGAGCCGTGCCTTTTGTTTTCCCAGGCGGGTCACTGGTTTGGGCCAGTGACCTAGTTAGGCCTGCTGGGTCCAGCCCAGCCACATGGGTCGAACTAGATACAGCCCAAAAAAATAAATTAAAAAAAATGAAAATTCTTCAAAAATTATTTCAAAGAATCTATGATTTTCTGCAATTTTGTTACTGCATTTTGATCAATACCAGTTTGTATTTTTATATTGTAAAGATACAAATCCAGTATTAAAATACCCGGTTTTCGTTAAGTCATGAAAAATGTTTTAATAAAAAATGTTTTGTTTTCATGCATACGGCCTAGTCTCTCCAACATATATATATAAATATTATAACACCATATTTTCACACAACAAAGGAAATTTCAAAACAATATATGTATTAACATGCATTTTGGCTTTAATAACCAGTTTATTCAAGCCATGAGAACTAGGCCAATATTTCAAAAATTCCAAAAAAATTATTTTGTTTTCTTTTAATATCTAGGGTTACGATCTTATACGTAAGACATATTCCGGATATTAAATTCTTTCGTTAATGGCAGAATTACCCAATAAGATAAGGATCTCCTTACCGAGGAGGACTTTTCTTGAACCATACCAACAACTGGGAAACACAACGAGACCTTGAATTTTATCAGACAAATAAACAATGCAGCTTACCTTAGGTAAGGCGTATTTGGGGTGCTAATACCTTCCCATTACGCAACCAGTCCCCGTACCCGATCTCTGAGACCAGTTAGGGTTCCTAGTGACCAAAATACTAGGTGGCGACTCCCATTCCATTTTCGACCAATAGACGACAAGAATTTCTTGTCTCCCCATATTTGCCAAATAAGTTTACATTTTAGATTTAAAGTGGGAATCATATTATTTCGCCGCGACGCCGCACCCGTGCGACAGAGAACCTGATGATTTTGGTAGTAAAGGGGAAGGATAAAAATAGCAGAAAACATCTCAAACAAGGTTTCAAAAAAACAAAATATTTCTTTATGTGCTTTTATCAATCTTCTAGCGAATATGAGCGAAACTCCTACACTCTGTTCAAAAGAGGTATACATCGTCCCCAGCCGTGGGGTCCAAAATTGAGTAACAACAACGATGATCACCAAAAATTAGTTTTGAAAAATTAATGAATTCCTATAAAATATGAGGATTAGGATATATGTTAATTATATGCATGGCTTTAAATATTTAGATCATATTTCTTATGTTTTGTATGCTCATATAAATTAATGTTGAACAGGACTTTCTTGCACCCAAGACACCTAATAATCTTTCAGGACATTACTTTTACTAAAATTATGTAATGTAAGCTAATTAATGGTAGTTATAGGAAAATTCTTTACATGTAGAAACTTGTAAAAATAAATGGGATTTACAATGCATGTCATGTATATTATACCTGTTTTATAAAGATAATGTACTTAATTTAATTTGTATATGTATTCATCAAGAAAAACCTTTCCGCGGTTAATCTTTAACGTGCTTCTTATCTATAAATATTAATCATATAAATGTGAGTAATTAATTGTGTGTCATGGTTGATGAGATACAATAGAAAGAATAATTAGTGCAATGAATTTACGATCCAGGGGAATCAGGAATTGATATGACAGGTGTTGTATGAAAAGATGTTTATGAAGGGTTAATGTATATTGGATGATTAATGTCGACACTTGGAATGTCAAAATAAAAATAAAAATAAAAAGTTGCCCAATTTTTTTAAGTACCAAATCGTAGGAATTAATTATAAATGCTTACGAAATCGTCGAGCATTACATTTATACTCCCAGGATGAGTAACAAATTAAGATTCATGAGCTTCTTTTAATACTTCATTTTTCAAAGTCTTATCCTCGGGCAAATAAATTTGCCTACCCATAGCTATTAGCCCATTAGATGACATTTGGAATGCTTTCTCTGTACCCTGGTTTACCCTATCCTTGATCTCCTTTACTTTTCCATCCACCTGTTGAGCCACCAAGACCTTGTCTCGAAACACAGATTGGATCTTTAACTGAGCTAACAGTGATCCATCAGGCCCTACACTTAGCCACAAGCCTATCTTCTTCAATTCCATTATAATTCCTTATTCTTTTATCTCCATATCATTCATTATTGTTTTCCCCTTCCAATTTAAGACATCGGCTAGTACATTAGCCTTACCAGGATGGTAGTCAATCACAAAATCGTAATCTTTTATTAACTCTACCTATCTTCTTTGTCACATGTTAGCTCCTTTTCATTATTGTTTTCCCCTTCCAATTTAAGACATCGGCTAGTACATTAGCCTTACCAGGATGGTAGTCAATCACAAAATCGTAATCTTTTATTAACTCTACCTATCTTCTTTATCACATGTTAGCTCCTTTTGTGACATCAAATACTTCAAACTCTTATAGTCCGTGAAGATTTAAACTGGTGATCCATATAAATAATGTTGTCATACTTTTAAGGCGAACACCACCGCTGCAAGTTCTAGGTTATAAACTGGGTAATTCACCTTATGCAACTTTAGTTGTCTTGATGCATAAGTGATCACATACCCGTGTTGCATCAACACACATACCAGACCCCTTTTTAAGGCATCATTATATACCCCCACCAGTGGCACCGAAAGCTGCGTCAAACCCATTTTCAAATCTGGTTTTTATGGATCATATAGTGAGAGCTGTAGCAGCAGGAATGATAGCAAGAGCCTCCAGTACAGATCCTAGATCAGGGAGGGTAGTCACCATAGTACAGTGGGCGAAGAGTATGAGAGAGATGGATTGTATGACTTACCGTGGTGAAGAGGATACTGAGGTTGTTGGACACTGGGCGAGGAAAGTGGAAAGAGTTATAAATCAAATGCAGGTGCTAGAGGAGCTACGGATGGATTGCGTGACACAGCTATTAATTAAAAGTACCTACTCTTTGTGGGAGACCATCAGAGAGAGGAGATCAGGGGAGGTATTGAGATAGAGGGACTTTCGTGAAGAGTTTGAGGAGAGGTACTACTCTTAGGAGCATAAAAGGAAGAAAAAATAAGAGTTTTTGGATTTAAGGCAGGGAGATTTGACAGTTCTGAAGTATAAGAGGAGATTCCAGAACTTAACAGCTTTTGCCTCCACTTACCTTCCTACAAAGCGTCGTAGGGTGGAGAGGTTTCGTGATGGACCAAGGTAGGAGCTGAGGATGATATTGATAGCCATGCAATTTTAGTCGATTCGGGAATTGATACGGGTTGCTTAGGGTATGGAGAGGGTAATAAGGGATGCCCCAAAGCTAGTGGTCGAGTAGAGTCAGGCAACTGGAGCTAAAAGGAGAGATTTTGGATTTTTAACTAGGAGACCTCCTCTCCCAAAGAAAGGGAAGAGTGGACAATCATCAGAACAGTTCCAGAAAAGAGGTAGGAGTTTCACCCTAAGAGGTAGCTTATGAGGATCTAGACAGGTTAGTAGAAGAGGATCCCGAGAAGGACAGGCTAGATAGAGAGTCACAATTGCTAGAGGATTTACAGAGCAAAAGGGACCAGTGTATCTATTCTGTCAAAGGTGTGAGTAACGACACCCTGGAGATTGCTCCGTGATGCCGGGGAGATGTTATATTTGTAGAGGATAGGGGCATCGATAGAGAGAACGCTTGCATGTAGGCAGAGGTTGTTACTATTATGGGAACATGAGTCATATGAAGAAGGATTGTCCCTGTAAAACTACCGAGGGAGCCCATGATTAGAGGACTGAGGTTTAAAACCAGCAGCAATCAGTTACAGTCGATCGTCCTATTAGGCCTAACCAATCAGGGACGAGTGCTACTCGTGGGAGGCCCAAAATTTAGGAGGGGAGGACTCAAGGTTGGGTATATCACATGACCCACAAGGATGTAGGAGTTGTACCTGATGTGGTGGTAGGTACTTTACAGTTAGATACAATATAAGTTTATGCTTTAATTGATCCTGGAGCTAGTCATTCCTTTGTAGCTTATAGAATTGTGAATAACTTGCATGTGTTATCTAGTAAGTTGGGTGTAGGAGTAACTGTTAGTGCACCTCTAGGAGAGAATATACATATTGATGATATTTATAGAGGGGTAAAACTATATATTGGAGGGTTAGAATTGAGGGTAGATCTTATGCCATTAGAGTTATACGATTTTGACTTGATTCTAGGCATGGATTGATTAAGTAAACATAAGGCACAAGTGGATTGTTTCACCAAAACGGTGACAATCCAAGAAATAAGTGATAAAAGAATAGTGTTTAAAGGGAAAGAAAAATAATTCCAAGTTGTGTAATCTTAGTCTTGGTGGCTGGAAAGTTGCTGAAGAATGGTTATTCTGCTTGGTTAGCCTATGTAAGAGAGCTGAAAAAGGGTAGCATAGATTTTGCTAGTATTCCTGTTGTGAGGGAGTTTCGAGATGTATTCCCAGAAGAGTTGTCTGGATTACCTCCAGTTAGAGAAATTGAATTTTCCATAGAAACTATTCCAAGAATTTTTCTTATAGTCCAGTCTCCTTATAAGATGACACTTATGGAATTGGCTGAATTGAAGGTCTAGCTTTAAGAATTGTTAGATAAAGGTTCCATCAGGCATAGTAACTCACCCTGGGGAGCTCAGGTATTGTTTGTAAAGACAAAGGATGGCACACTTCGTTTGTGCAACGATTATCATCAATTGAATAAAGTGACGATGAAGAACAAGTACCCACTCCCATGAATAAATGATTTGTTTGATCAGTTGAAGGGTGCTAGGGTGTTCTCTAAGATAGATTTGAGAGCTGGATACCATCAGTTGAGAATCAAGGAACAAGACATATTGAAGACGGCATTCAGAACTCATTATGGGCATTACGAGTTTTTGGTGATGCATTTTGGGTTAACCAATGCTCCGACCGTATTTATGGATTTGATGAATCAAATGTTTCGGCCTTACCTGGACAAATATGTGGTGGTATTTATAGACGATATCTTGGTGTATTCAAACTCTTACTTGGAGCATGAACACCATCTAAGAGTTGTGCTACAGACTTTGAGGGAGAACCGATTATATGCAAAGCTGGATAAGTGTGAGTTCTGGCTCAAAAAAATAGTATTTTTAGGCCATGTAATTTCCACATAAGGAATATTCATGGATCAAATATCATAGTTCTTTGATACCAAATGTCATAGCCCGACCCAACCTGTCAAATATTGTCCGCTTTGGGTCTTACCGCCCTCATGGATTTGTTCTTGGTGACCATGTATGGTCCCAAAACACGTTTAACAAGTCAGCAACTAGCACTACTAATAAGGTCAGCTACCAAATCCTCACTCGTCGATGTGGGATATTACAATCCATCCCCTTAAGGAGCCCGATGACCCCGTCAGCACAACTGGACAGCCAGTGAGGTCGACTTTGATACCAAAATGTAACATCCCCATATCCAGGATTAAGCAAAAATTTCATGTCAACTGATACACAAAGTAATTAAATTATATATGTGTATGTGCGGGCGCGCAGGGTGTTCATATTAAATTTTCCTGAAATTTTCACTAAAATTTCAGCAGAGTCTTCCCTATATCGAGAGGCCCAAGTTATCGACATTTAAATTGTTTACACTTCTAATATTTCACATCTCATAACTCAATCACGACCTAATCATCCTGGATCTCAATCCTACAAACATTATCGTCATCACAACCATAATATTATAACATACATTGAACAACAAATATCATTATAGAGGAATAAATGAGATAAACATGTTTACACTGACACATTCATATGAAATGCAGAGTTAAGATTATCTATTCAAGTTTAAACATTGATTATATAAATTAAGTTATATAAAAGTTATAATATTACAAAATACAAGGGTATATTTCATAGAACCTAGAATTACAAAAAGTGAACATAAGCTAGAATCTATTTATATCATGCATGCGAGGGTCCTAAAACAAAATACATATTATTGAAACATGAATATCATAATAAATATAACAACACAAATATCCAACAATTTTAAAAGGCAATCATGCATTCATATTTTATTCACTTCTCCCTTCTAGTTTTTATTGGAAACTCTTTCTCATTCAACTACTAAAAACTGTTTCCTCTTCCATTATCAACCTCCATTCAAGATTTTATAAGATCAATCATAATTATTTCCACTTAACACATTACTGATACCACTTTCACTAGTATCATCATCACCCTGTAGGAGTTGATGCAAGGTGATCCCCTTCCTCGGGAACCTAATATACACTAAATGTATACTAGCCAATATATGGTGATCCCCTTACCCGGGATCCCAACATACACTAAATGTATGCTAGCTAAAACATAATGATCCCCTTCCCTGGGATCCTAACATACATTAAATGTATGTTAGTCCACTTCTCATATTTATATTACAGAGATAATTTCATTGCTTAGCAATTCACACAACAACCTTTCACCTCGAATACACATACATTCATAATACTATCCAAAATATCGACATCATTACGCAACTTTCCTCCATTCACATAATATCCAACATTCATTTATTCACATCACATCAATAACATGTTAAATTATGGAATTTAACTATAAAGTATATGTGCAGATCACCTATATGCAATAGAAGTCCTACCCGTGCTCCCATGCTGCTACTATTGTACCACGTCTGTGGTCCCTCTTGCGAATCACAAGTTTATCTCATAAATTTTCCTCATTCAAGGATATGTTTTATAATAACCATATAAACAACTAATAAGTCTTTCTTCAATCATTTCTTTATATTTTATGTTTTTCTCATTACACCAATAATATTGTCATTCTTTGTCCAATCATAATTATCTTTCCTTTCTTTATATTTGAATTGTTACTGTTTAGACATTGGACTGTTACTTTCCAACTGTTACTGTCTTAAACCGTTACTGTCTAGACATTGGACTGTTACTGTCCAATCATTACTGTCTAGACATTGGACTGTTACTCTCCAACCATTACTGTCTTAAACTGTTATTGTATTGAACCATTACTGTCTAGACATTGGACTGTTATTGTCTAGACATTGGACTGTTATTGTCCGACCGTTACTATTCAACCTCTTCTCAGATTTTTAACTATATCCAGAGTTTGATAACTCCATTTCAAACGAGATTAGTCTCGTTGGAAAGCTAAGACACGAGGCTACAAGTTCTCTGAAGGAAGGAGAATTCAGTTCTACCTCCAAGATAGTCAAAATTGTTCATCAATTAATCAGTCCTACTGCCCTACAGGGTCTGTCATGACCTAGTCTCGGTTAGTAACCCATAACTGGAGTTCTACAGCTCCAAATTGAGCAAGACCAATTTTCTTAGTTAGTCAATATCCAAAACAACATTTTCTATGAGGAACCTCTTCCTAATTCCTTCATCCTCCTACCCGAAATCTCATCAAAAGTCGGGACATAAACCTGTCCAGATTCGGCACCCCTTCCATTCACACATAACATTCACAAACTATATTTTCTAGGTAAATCATCATGTTTTCATGTCCCCAATCATATACAACACATGAATTAACTTAATTTTAACATCTATTACATTTTCCTCAAATCAAGTCTAAGAACTCTAATCTCTAATTCAACATCAAGGCATTAATTCATAATTGAATTTGAAACGACTTATAGGATCATGATTAGAACATCTTACCCTGTAAGAATCAAGATTTCGATCTTCAACCAGTTGAAGATTTTCGACTCCTCCTTTTTCCTATGGATAGCCGACACTCCCCTCCCTCTTTTGTTTAAATTTTTCTTGTTAATTCCTTGCTCCTAAGTGTTTATTCTACCTATAAACTCTTAATGTTGGATATGTTCTTGAAATTTGGTATTTCTCTCTTGATTTGCAAGAATGAATACAAAAACTTCTTCTTTTATTTCCTTATGGTTGCTGCAGATTTTTGGTAAGGAGATGAGTATTTATACTCTATAATTTCTCTTATTTACACTTAGACTCCATTTCCTTTAAGTGTATTATTTTCTTCAATTAAATCCAACCCTCAACATTATCGGGTTTATTTATAATGTCTCGAATTATTTCGTCCAGAAATTTATATTAAAAAATTCTTGAATTTCTATTTTTATTTAACCATATGCATGAATTTTTTTACTTTTATTTCTCATGTAGTTAATTTGCAATTTAAGCAATTTTTATTTTTTTCCGAGATTTACATTCCTGATCTAATAACTTGACCGGTGAATATGACGGATTAACCTTCGCGAGATCAAGCCTTTATTTGGCTTACAATTGCTATTTTTTTTATTTGTTTGATTTTTTTTAATTTTATTTTTTAGTACTTGAAAATTAGATTTTGATTTTTTTAATTTTTAATTAAATGACTCAAATTATAAATTTATTAAGTGTGCACATGGTGATATTATTTTTTATTTATTTATTTATTTTTATTTCATCATAATTTTGGTTTTTGCGTTGAAATTTTTTTTTTTTTGGTTATTTTAAGATACCTGAATCGACTTAACATTTGTTTTTCTTAATTTTTATTTTTTTTTATCGTACTCTCAAAGGAGCACAGTCTTGTAGCTATTAAAGTAATTACATTACACGTAGACGTACAAGGATAGGTTGCTGTAACTATGAAAATGATAACGTCATTGACGCGGACAGCCTAACAAAATAAATTACAAGCAGTTCTCTTCTTCTTCCCTTTTCGGAAGAAATTCAACACCTTGCATAAAAATGGCGACTCATACGTCTGCTCTGTTAAGACAAGTTCAA
>Ga0325400_1006781_pt1 | contig 10917 bp, 6 predicted proteins | sample PopdelMetagenome_2_FD_205662 | JGI IMG/M metagenome (GOLD analysis project Ga0325400, IMG submission 205662) | Populus deltoides microbial communities from Bellville, Georgia, United States - Xylem-PdKOR-R1 | ecosystem: Host-associated > Plants > Phyllosphere > Stem > Wood/Secondary xylem...
CCTCTATTCCTCCTAACATGCCATGTGGCAAGTGAGCCTTTTTCTCATGCTTGTGTAGCCGTGATTATCCAGCCACTGTTGGTGTCTCTATCAACTGGGGTTTCTATCATTGGATGGCATCCTCCTCTATGGAGACACTAGATACATGTTCATGCTCCGCTGCGGGCTTTTTTTTATTCTATCATTGTGCTGAACTTGGTTCATGTTTATGATAAATATGTAAGATAATATGAACTTTAACAACTAATAATGTAAAAAAAAATTAACACAAACCATAAGCAGTAATATAGATAGAAATGTTTTAAGATGTAGATGGGTTAATACACAACTAAGATAACAAGAGTGAAATCCAAATAAAAATCAAAGCTTTTTCATTGCAATTTTTGCCAAGTGTACGTAACATGGGTTTAACATGCTTGTTAGACTCAAGTAACTTGGATATAACTTGGTTGCTAGATTCATGACACTTGGGTTTGACATGGGCGTTTTGGCCTAGAATGGTTGTCAGACCCAAGTTGCTTGGGTCTGACGTGGTTCCTCCGACCCATGGTGCTTGGGTCTGACATGGTTCTTGACCTATGACGTTTGGATTTGGCATGAGTGCTTGAGCTTAGCGTGATTGCTAGACCCAAGGCGCTTGGACCTGACATGATTGCCAGACCCAAGGGTCTGGCGTCTAGGATTTGCATAATTTTCGCGAGCCAGACAAAGATACTCATGCAAATATGTCGAATGGTCTCCGGATATCTAACTAATAATTCCTTGTGAATTTCTGATGTATTAAGAAAAAAGCAACAAATATTTCTACCAAACACTACCGAGTTTCAATAAATAGATACAGAATTTAAGCTAAACTCTACCATGTTAATACCAATTGATCTTTGCAAATTCAACATTAGTCTTGCAAGATGTCACAAAAATAAGGTAATGATTTATCCATAATGAGTTAATGAACGTCAACAAAAGAGTTATGGTAAAAACAAAGCGGTGTTGAGGAAAATAACGAACTAAAAATTCCTTTTCAAAAGTGAGGGTCAATCCATTTCGAGCTAATTGCCCTGCGTGAATTGGATAAGCCGGGCTAGTACGCTGAACCTATGAACTGAGTTATGGACTTCACTGATATTATAATTTGTTTTTTTAATCTATTTTTTCTTAACTACATGATAACAAAAATAGATGATTACAAAATTAAACACCAACTCAATACCAAGATGTTTTTTTAGATCACAATAATCTCATAAAATGCGAAACAAAACCAATTATGAAATTGAATTCCCAATTAATCTAGTATCTAAGGATGAATATAACATCGAATGATGAATTATCACCATTATTATTATAACAATTACTATACTTATTACTATCATCATCATTATTACTATTATTATTATTATTATTATTATTATTATTATTATTATTGTTATTGCTATTGCTATTACAATTACTATTAACTATTACTATCTTACTACTACTACTACTATTATAATTATTATTATTAAATTTGAAAAAAATATTATTGATGTTGAAAAAAAAACCATAAATTTGATTTGAAGGGTAAATTAAAAATTATTATTATTATTATTATTATTATTATTATTATTATTATTATTAACTATTACTATATTATAATTAAATTTGAAAAAAAATTATAAATTTGATTTGAATGGTAAAATTAAAAACTATAAGAACTTTGAAAAAAGAGCTAAGAGAAAAAAAATTAAGTCAAAAGTATAAGGATTGAATTGAAAAATATAATATACAAAAATTAGAATTGAATGGCTAAATTGTAAAAAAAAAAAACTCACATAAAAAAAAACCAAAATAAAAACATTATTTATTTGGGTCTAGCCTAGTTAGATTGTCTGCACTATGTTGCAGGCATTTGCAAAAAAAATTAATAAAAATTAGTTGACTCACATTGCTTGGGTCTGACAAACATGTTAGATTCATGTTTACTTGACTTTGGACTTAGTCAGCGCCTGAAGTCCAAACGCCTTAGGTCTGGCAAATTCATCAGACCCATGTTTACTTGGGCCTGATAAACATGTCAGACCCACGTTATGTGAACTTGACTGCCGCCAAGTCCAGACATCATGGGTTTGGCAAACATGCCAAACCAGCGTAATGTGGACTTGGCTGCCGCCAAGTCTATGCACTGTGGATTTAGTTGACCATTAAGTCCAGATATCATGGGTCTGTCAAACATGCCAGACCCATATTTATTTGACTTTCAACTTGGCTGGCACAAAGTCCAAATATCTTGGGTTTGACAAACATGCCAGACCTACTTTATGTAACTTGGTTGGTTCCAAGTCCATGCGTTAGACATCATGGATTTGACAAACATGCCTAACCCACATTTACTTGGGTCTGACAAACATGCATAACCCACTATGTTAGCAAACATGTTAAATTTTTGAATCAGTAACAACAACAATGTTAACAAATAACATGTTAAATTTCTGAATCAGCAACAAATGATATGCCGCAAAGACCAACACAAAAAAATAAGTAGAGCATCAACTCTAAAGCTTAAAAAACTCTTATCAAGAATAAAGAAAAATTACTCTACTCTTGCAAGCTTCTCTTGTTAATAAAGCAAGAATATACTTGTTGTCCTCCAATAAAATGTTGATTCAACATATTCAAAGTTCTCTTGTTCTTTCTATTAATTTGTTATTCAAACTTTCTGTTACTCATCTCTAATCCTCCTAACATTATTAAAAAAAACAACAAAACAAGTTAGATTTTTGAAAAAGATCTCACCTTTAATGTTAGAACCCATAAAGTCCACTACTTTTCCTTAAAAAATTATAGGTTTGATGGTGAGATCAAGAATGTTCTCATTAGATACATTCATTGTGTTAATGGAAGAATAATTAACCACATCAAACTCTTAGGAATAGACAAAAGCAAACCACATAACTTTTCTCACCATTAATCATACCATAAAATTCCATGCTCTCTTTGTTATCTACTTCTCTCTATTGCGACTCTGTCAGTTTGGTGCCCTCTTCTCTTCCATTTCTTCTGCCGATTTGGTTGAGAAGAAAGAGAAGGACTGAACATAGGAAGCACCATCGTCATTCTCTTTCTGCAGTTTCCTCTCGTTCGATTCACTTTCATTCTCTTCGTGATCTGAGTTGTAAAAAGTTAATAGAAAATAAGAGAAAAGAAGCAATGAATGAGAAGAAAAGGAAAACCAAAGAAACATTTTTCCACTTGTGAAATGATGAGAAATTGAAAATGAAATTACTATTATAATTCATAGTAAAATATTTCTTGATTCATAGTGATTTTCCCACACTATTTAGCTTTTGTTATAATTGTTAATTAGACTTGGTCTACTAACTTACTGACAGACTAAGCCAACAGTGACAAGACCATGTATAAAAATGAAACAGCCCTACATTATTTTTGCATGATTCCCCTCCATGTGTAAAATCTTTCTCCCTTTTGTGTTCTCTCGTGTGTGGTCTTTCCCATTTTCCAGAGAGTCTTGGGTATTTTTTTTTTATGTGACGGGGGAGGTGAGGACTGGGCAAGCTAATGCAAACTGCATGTCCAAGTATTGCTTAAGGTACCAGGAAAGTATGCATGATCCAGAATAAAGAGTGTACCCATTTTCCAAAAAAAAAAAAAAAACATTCCAGCTTCTTAAGATACTATCTAGCGGCTTGACTTCCTCTTTTGAAGTTTAATTTCCTCTCCATCCAAGGGAGCTTATAAAGTCATGTCTGGAGAAAAAAATTAAGAATTTACCTTTATCTTTCATTGTCATACTTACTGGAACTGTATAGCTTCTGGTGTATTCGACGTTTCCACGTTGTGTTTTATGCTCTGAAGCTGATATTCAATATCAGCAATGCAGTATATGCATCCGAACTCTGAATACTTTGATTTTGATTAGGTTTCTATGTTTGACTATTTATATGTGATATGGTCAGATTATTGATGATGAAGTAAGAAAAGTTAGAGACTTATTCTCCCCTCCCTTTCTCCCCTCTCTCTTCTCCTCTCCTTTTTCTGTCTTCCCTACCTCCTTTTTCTCTTCTTAGACCCTAATGCAAAAGGAAGCATTGATCTTTAACATACGACAATTTGCCTGAATTCCAACAAAGGTGGCAGAAGGTGTAAAAAACTAAGTAGACTATTATTCATTACCCATTCATCCAATAGGTTGAGTATAAAATTGCATGTCCGTAATGCTATGTATGGTTGAGTGTAAAATGACATGGGCGTCAATTATAGAGGTTTATTTGTCTTTCGAGCAAAGGTATGGTTGCTGTATCTTGCTGAGATTTACGATTCTTAGAAATTGTAGATGTAAGGATTCATCTGACTCGCTCTTCCATTAAATCGCCATGATGTAAGACTCAGCTATTTGTGCATATTTGATACAGAGTCGTCACATAGAAAGCTCTGGTTTGAGATGGTCACAGGCTCTATTTGACGCCACCAAAAAAAAAAAACATTTGCGATACCCTCGAGGGTTGTTTGTAGTCCTGATCGCATAGTTTTTAAACCCGGTCTGGTGGCCGACCTGGTCCAAGGCCTGGGTTTCGAGTTTTGACTGGGTCATCGGTCAATTTTTTTTTAAAATCAAAACGACGTGGTTTTAGTAAAAACAAAAGTTAACAGGTTGCAACCGGATCACTGGATCACACCGGGTTTTTCTTTTCTTTATTTTTTTTTCAACCTGACCCGGTTCCAGCTCCGGATCGACTCATTAGGCCGGACCAGGTTCCAAAACTATGCATGATCGTATTAGTTTTTGTCAATTCTTCGTTTTGGAAATAAATTGTACTTGTGGTGTTAGGTTATCCTTTGATATCTTTTACTCCAAAATATTCTTAACCTTGTGAATCCTTTTTTACTGATAAATATGTGTGTGAATACATCTTTATTGCCTAAACTTTAATTTGCGTATTTGTGTTTGTTTTACTTCAAAATATTAAAAGGATGGAAATATATTAAGTTTTAGACTCATAAAACTTTTTTTTTCGAGCTATTAGAAGAAATAAATATATGTAAGGAAAGGGTATTTGATATATGGAATAGGGATGTTCTCAATAATTAATAATCACTCCTACTAAGCACACTTGATATATGGAATGGGGATATTTTTAATAGCTCAAAATGAGTATTCTAAGTTTAGTTTAGTTTTTCATTTTGGTTATTTCACCATTATCGCGTGAGGTTAAGGGTGTTCTAATCTTTTTATTATATATAAACTAATTCTCTTAAGTGTTTTACTATGCATGTGAACAATGTAATCCATAGTACAATGGTGATTTTGCCCTTAAAAAATCAAAGGATTTAACATTCTTAAGGGTAAAATAATATTTTCACACTTTATTGCATAGTGTAAGTATGCAGAAAAAAAAACAAAAACATGATAGCTAATGTCCGAGGAACCTTTTTGAGTTTTCATATTTTATGTACAATGTTATTATTGAATAGCCATAGGGGTCATCTTTTTTTTTTCCCAAGGTCAAGGGGCATTTTCGGTTTTTGACGTTGGTTTTTTTTTTTTCCAACTATCACGTGGATTCAAGGGCGTTCTAGTTTTTCTATAAATAAAGGAAGTAGTTAGCGCGTGCGGTGCCTTTCAATGGCTTTTGGTCCCCTTCTGAAGCGGCGTCTGAAGCATCCTACGACCCTCTATATGGTGGGCTGACATATATCAACTGTCAGGGCACAACGAAGCTCTAGTGATAATTCTTCTCCTTTCCCTTCCTTTCTCTCTCCTTCACCTTGAAAGGTGTGTTAGCCTTGTAAAATTACAAAGTGGTCCTCAATCTTTTAATTGTATTGAATTTGATTTTTTTTCAATTTTATCCCTTGGCATTTGATTTTTTTTATGTTTTTTTTGTCAAATTTGATCCTCATTCTTTTGATTCTTATTTATTTCGCTTTTAATCTTTTTTTCTGACTAGATTTTATTTTTTGATTCCACCCCTAATCATTTGATTTTAATTTGTTTTTGTTGATTTTGATATTCATTCTTATGATTACAATTTCTTTTATTTTTAGTTCTCTTCTTGATTAATTATTTTTTTGCAATTTCTTCCTTCATTGTTTAATTCCATTCAATTTTTGTATCATATTTGATACTTATTTTTTTTTATCATGCTTTTAAAACCTGGCATAGGAGTCGACCCCTATCATATGGTCACTAGTTGGGTCGAATGTCCAGGGTTACCGAGGTCAATCAGATTTTTAATTATGCAGAAAGTAAAAATGATATTATTTTGATAAAAAAAATTGGTAAAAAAAATCAACGGGTTTGACATGTTTTTCCACTAGCTAATCACTTAATTTTTTATTTAGCTAAAAAGAAAAAATAGAGAAAAAACTCACTGGGCTTTGACTGGATGTCCTCCTAACTAATCGTGTTATGGATCAATCCAAAATCTTGACCTCGTCAGGCCAGGTCATTTCTCCCCCTATGTTTTGGGACTCAACCTAGCTTAGGCATGAAGTTACAAGGTTAAGTAGGGTTTTGCAATAAACTCTTTTATTTTTATTTTTTATGTTCTTTTAGATTAATGTTTTTTTTTTCAATTTCATCCATCAATATTTTATTAAGATTCTTGCACTGTTATTTTTTTGAATTTGTCTTCTATGAGATAATTCTCTTTTGATGACTCGGGTTACGAGTGTAGAGAATTATTTTGAGTCGGCTTCTTCATTTTATTAAAAACAATTTTAATTATTTTATTTTAGTTTGATTTTCAACATTTGATTAATTCTGAATCATCCTTTGTTATTTTCTTTCATTTTCTTCTTGGAGGGTTATCTCAATCTCATGCCTCGAGTCACAAATTTGATAAGTTAACTTAGTTTGACATGGGGCCTTTTTTTAATATTTTCCTTTAATTTTGGCAATTGCCCATTTTTTTCAATTTGTTTATGGTCGGTGCTTTTTATTTATTTATTTTATCACATGTAGTCAATCCAATGACCCAAATCTCAAAAAGAATTTCACTTTTAAAAATCAACCGAGTTTTTTTAACGCGATCAACTGAATGACCCAAATATCATATTTTTATAACTTTTTTAAAAAATAATTACTTTGCCTGAGATTTCTTTTTTTCGCTATCGAAGAAATCTCAACAGCCTGCATCGTAGCATGGGTCAAAATATCTAGTAAAAAAACTAAAAGAGAAAGGATTTTTATTGTTGCTTTTACCATGGACTGTCACAATGCAGCTGAGTTCGTCCCTTTTTTTATCCTATAAAAAGTATACAGTTACGATCATTGGATTTTTTTTTTTTATTTCAATTGCATCCTCTCATATTATGATTGTGTGATTTTAAATTTCATAATTTATTTTGGCTTGCATGTTCAAGTATATTCTTGTTGGCATGACACATCCTCACATAAACTTAAAGGTTAGCAATACAAAATGAAATTTTTATTTATAGTTTTATAGAAAATTAAAACAACAAGAACTAAATTAACACCGAGAAAAAATAGCCCCTTTTGCTTAATTATTGTTCATGGGGTGCAAAAAAACTTCAATTTAGGCCTTGAAGTTTTTGTTTTTTTATTTGATTCCTATTATTTTAGGATTTTGTGTTTTGATCCTCAATTTTATTTTTATTATATTTCAGTCCATAGATATTAAGAGATGAGAGGAAATCATTTGAAAAGGGGGGAGTGGAGAGAGGGGTTGGTTAACCATACTCAAACAACAAAAAATAGATTCAATCTTGGTGTCAATAAGTTTTTATTTTAGGAGAACGTTTAATGGAAATGATTTTTTTTTTCTATACGAACATGTTGCAGAAAGTAGATCGAAACCAATCAGGTTGTTTTTTTATTGAATTAGATTTTGGATTTTTTGAATAGTTAAAGGATGTTTTGATTAAGGTTGAAAATTAGTTTATTAAGGTTTTTATGATATTTTTTGGGTGCTTTCAGGTAAAATACAAGTTGAAAATTGAGTTTTAAGGTTTAAAAACTCAGATCTTGATTTTTCAATTATTAGATTATCAAAATTTAAGCTAATAGACAACATATCATATATCTGAGTAGGTGACGTGTCATCTATTTTATAACAAAATAAAAGAGAGAGGATAAGCCTTATGAAAGAAAAAAAAAAAAAAAGAAGAAGAAGAAAAGAGGTAACTAGGCACGTAAGCCATATTTTTTTGTTGTTGATTTTTTAGATATTTTTTTTAATTCAAAAATAATATTATATTTAAATAAATTTATTAAAATGCTATTGAATTATATATTGGATTAATATGCAGAATTTTTAAAATAACTTTGTATTTTTTATTATAATTTTTTATATTTTATTTTATTTTTATATAGGTGTTTGTAAATGATGATACATGATTTTTTTTCATTTAAAACATGTTTTCACAATTACAATGATAAAAAAAAACAAAGCATTTCATAAAAAAAAGTATGTTTTAGACAAAATAAAAAATTAATTTTTTAATTAAAATTATATATCCTTTTTAATTTTTCATTGTAAAAAAAAATCATTAATTAGTTGAAAAGGAAGTAAAAAATAAACTGTACTATCGTGGTAAAATGAAGTAAAAAATAAATTCGGAAAGGTGCTCCACAGACAAATCATTAGTTAGTTGAGAACAAAAATTGTATTAAGTAGCGTTTAAAAGCAACAAGATCGGTTTGTGCAGTGTTAAGACAGCTGATATTGTCGTGGAGAGTATCCATCTGTCTTCACAAATTTTGTGGTTATTGTTTCACGGCAGCCACGGATCAGACATCCTTAACAGAACGTGTGATCCATAGAAATTAAGTGCAGATAAGGCAACACACACAAATATATTTGTGTCTGGGCGCGCGTGTGTGCACGTGATTAATTTTTTTTTAATGTGAAAAAGAATGTTTATGTAATATTGATGAGGTTGGAAAACTCCTTGGTAGAAAAAACAGAGGCTGTTTTTTAGGAATCGATAAAACTAAACTCGGAGGACTTGGTAGGACACCTGCAAGAAAAATACTATGCACGTGTTGTTATCAAAGTTTTAAAGTCAGGAAATTTAAGAATGTAATAACTAAAAGAGATTACCCGTGCTAATAAAGCAGTGATCTGAAAAGCAAATAAAAATAAAATACAATGAATCGAGCATCTCATGCTTGCTCTCATACAATTGATTTAATTTAATTAAAAAAATAAAATTAAAAATTAAAAAGCTAGATTCAACAAAGGCAGAGAAATCTCATAAAAAATAAATAACAAAATATTGGTGGATAAAATAAAAAAAAAACTTTAAAAAAAAAAAACAAAGTAAACCTTAGTGAACCTTGTAAGCCCGAGTTAATCTATCAAACTTTTCACTCATTAAATTATAGACTTGAACTAAACTAAGAAGCTCAACACCCGTCAAATTAAAAGCCTGAGGATGAAATCATTAAATTTAATTTAATTAAAAAATAAAATTTCTTTTAAAAAAGCTAAATTTAACAAAGATTGGAAAAAAAAACTTGAGACAACCCTTGTTATTTTAAAAAAGAAAGATAATTCCCATAGAAATAGAATAAAAAGAATGTTAGATGATGAAATCGTAAAAAAACAAAAGAGCTTAAAAAAAGGTAAAAAACCAAGCAAGCCCGATTGAACCTTGTAAATCTGTGTTAAACTCTTAAACCCACAATCCGTTACATTCTCGACCCGGACTCAACCTAGAAGCTCAACATCTGAAGAATTAAATGTTGGAAGATGAAATGAATTAATTTAATTTAAAAACAAAAATCCTTTTAAAAAACTAAATTTAACAAAGACCAAAAAAAATTGAAGCAACGCGTGTTATTTTCAAAATGAATAATAAAATCTCATAGAAAGGGAATAACAAAATAACAAAATGCTGGAAGATTAAAAAAATCTTAAAAAATGAAAAAAAAACAGAAAACCTGTGTTTACTTCGTAAATCGAGGTTAATCTCTTAAACCCCGTAACTCATTAAATTCTAGACTCGCACTCAACTAAAAAACCAAACACTTTGCCAATTAGATGTTGGTGGATGAAATGATAAAAAAAAATCAGTCTAAAAAAATCTTACAAGGTAAAAAATTAGCAGCAGCAGCAGCAACAACAACAACAATAATAAAATTTTAGATTTGATAGGAAAAAGATTCCAAAAGGATGAAATCGTAAAAAAAAAAAAAACAATTTCAAAAACCATCTAAAATAAAAATAAATAGTAATAAAAAGAATGAGAATCAAATCTGATAGATGAAAAAAGTTTATTAGGGATGAAATTGAAAAAAAAAACTTACTTTCATAAATTATTCTAAATAAAAAAATATAATGAAGAGAATAGGAATGGAATCTTATATAAGGACAACAAAACCCAGGGGCTAATTTGATTTTTTTGAAGGCCAGGATGAAAATTGAGTAGGAGAGAGGGAAAAAAGAAAAGAAAAGACCACACACATCAAAGTGACAACAATTATGCCACATCCGCCGCCTGTACATGCAGGGGACGCCGAGACTCTTCGACTGCCTCACTGGAAGCAAGGTTTTCGCCACCATACGGTATTGTATTTTTCATCTGAACTCAGCAGATACTATTCATATGCACTCCCAATTTTTTTTATTTTTTTTATTTATAAAATTATTCTGTTGTCTCTAATGACACTTAATAACTGTCAAATAACCAAATACAAAAGGCAAAAAAAAAAACCCTAAATCAAAAGCAAAGTTTTTAAAATTCCAAGAGAAATGTTGTAATTTAACTGTTTTAAAATTAAATCAAAGACTAAAAAGCCACTTTACCAAAGTTTAATTCTTATCGAAAATAAAAAAGTAACTATATTGTGGAATAAAAATATAAAGAGATTATTTAACCTTGTTTATTCTTATAATAACCAATTAGCACTATAAAAAATTATCTTCTTGCCCCACAAACAAAACCTAGTGATTTTGC
>Ga0325400_1006783_pt1 | contig 10916 bp, 6 predicted proteins | sample PopdelMetagenome_2_FD_205662 | JGI IMG/M metagenome (GOLD analysis project Ga0325400, IMG submission 205662) | Populus deltoides microbial communities from Bellville, Georgia, United States - Xylem-PdKOR-R1 | ecosystem: Host-associated > Plants > Phyllosphere > Stem > Wood/Secondary xylem...
CGTCGCCTTCCTCAGCGGCAGCTACACCAGACACGGGGTCATCGGTCCGCTGCTGGCGAGGCTCGACGTCGGTGTCGCGCTGTTCTTCGTCCTCTCCGGGTTCCTGCTGTCGCGTCCGTGGCTGCGTGCCGCGGCCGACGCGGCCGAGCGCCCCGCGGCCCGCCACTACCTCTGGCACCGATTCCTGCGCATCGCACCCCTCTACGTCCTGACCGTCGTGGTCGCGCTCGCCTCGATCTCCGCGAACCGCGACCGGTCACCGTCCGGGTGGGTCTCGTCGTTGCTCATGCTCGACACCTTCACCGACCCCACGCTGCCGGACGGACTCGGACACATGTGGAGCCTCGCGGTCGAGGTCTCCTTCTACCTCGTGCTGCCGGTCCTCATGGTGGCTCTGGTCGGAGCCCGAGGCCGCGGGCCGTCGCCGACACGCGTCCTGGGAGGGCTCCTGGTCCTGGTCGCGATCACGGTGTGGTGGACCACGGACGGCTCCGGCCGTGCCGCCAGCATGGTGGGGGGCGCCCCGGGTCAGTGGCTGCCCGGGTACCTGAGCTGGTTCGCCGCCGGGATCCTCCTCGCTGCGGTCAGCACCTGGTCCGAAGACGGAGGAATGCCCTCGCTGGTCCGTCCGCTGACGACCCTGGCTCACCACCCGGGCTGTTGCTGGGCGATCGCCGGTGGACTCCTCGTGATCGCTGCCAGCCCGGTCGCCGGGCCGACCTCACTCGCCCCTGCGACCGAGAGCGCTGTCCTGACCAAGAACCTGCTCTACACCGTGATCGGGTTCGTGGTCGTGCTGACCGGCGTCTTCTCCCGAGGGTCGACCTACGACAGCATCCTGGGCTCGCCGCCGGGACGACACGTCGGCTACATCTCGTTCGGGGTCTTCTGCTTGCACATGCCCCTGCTGTACCTGTGGATGGACGTGGCCGGCTGGCAGACGTTCGCCGCGCCGTTCATCCCCCTCTTTTTCCTGGCGCTGACGAGCTCACTCGTCGTCGCCGAGGTCACCTACCGTCTGGTCGAGCGGCCGGCGATGCGTCTGCGCGGGGTGGGCCCGGGCCGGCCCCCCGACGGCGCGTCCGAACGGCGTACCCACCGCGGCCACCGCGGTCGCCGCGGCCACACCGACGTCGAGGCCGACACCAGCAGCGCCGAGACCGGCACCAGCACCACCAGCGACGTCCACCCGAGCTGACCGGCCCAGCCCGCCAGGCTCTCCCAGGGCCGCAGCGCGTAGGCCACCGCCGAGGCCGCCACCGGCGCGGCGAGGAGGTACGGCGCCGCAGGCGCGGCCGCCGCGAGCACCCCCGCGGCTCCGCCCGGGCGGCGGCGGGCCCGGGCGGGCACGACCAGCCGCAGGACCAGCAGCACCCCGCAGGTCACCAGCGCCACCACTGCCCCGGCCCACCCGGCGACCAGCCCGCCCGCACCCACCGAGACGACCGAGCCCACGACGGCGGAGACCTCCCTGCCCTCCAGCGGAGGTGGCTCGGGCCGGTCCCCCGTCCGGACCCGCCGGCGGCGCACGGCCGACCACACGATCCCGAGCGCGAACACCACGGCGAGCGCCAGGCCCGCCCCGAGGGCGACCCGGTAGGTCGCGTCGGGCCCGAACTCGGCCCGCACGGGCTGACCCTCCTGCGCCCGGTCGTCGAGGCGCCAGGCCTGCTGCCAGCCGTCGACGACCACGGGGTCGAGCGTCTGCCCGGCCTGGCGTGCCTCCCACCCCGGGTTGGTGTTCTGGCGCAGGACGACCACGTCCCCGGCCGAGGCGTCCCCGGGACCCGGGTCCACGGTGCGGGAGACGGACCCGGACTCGACACCGACCGGGGCCGCGTCCGGGACCTGCGCGAGGTCGAGGTCGTCGAGCACCAGGACGGCGGCGGCCGCCGTGGACGTGCTGGGCACGTCGACGGTGTGCTCGCCCTCGTCCAGCCGGACCGGCGGCCGCCCGCAGAACCGGGCCGGGACGTCGAGGCCGCGAGCCAGAGCGGCGGGAGAGGCGACCAGGCGGGTCCGGAGCGGGAAGCCGTCGACGGCGACGGTCGGTCCGGTGCCGCACGGGTAGCGGCGCACGTCGTCGGACAGCCCGAGCGGCAGGTACTCCACACCGCGGACCCGCAGCCCGGAGATCCCCACCGGCAGCGGCACGTCACGGGAGTCGAAGTCGAGGCTGCGGGCCCCGTCGTCGTCGAGGACCCGCACGGTCAGCCGGTCGGTCCGCAGCCGGGGGAAGGTGGCCGCGCCGTCGACCAGGGTGACCTCGCGACGGTCCGTCGGCGTCGTCAGCTCGAGCCGGGTCGGGGTCCGCACGCCCGCGTCCGGGTCGACCGTCAGGACGATCCTGCCGATCCTCCGCTCCCCCAGCCACGACAGGTCCAGGGTCGGGTCGTCGTCCTCGGGGTCGGCGTACCAGGTGGTGCCGGGGTCCGCGTCGATGGCGGACAGCGGCGAGGCCCGCGGGTCGGGCACGCCGACGCTGGAGGCGGCGACGTCGACGGGCTGGTCGGAGAGCAGCAGCCGGTCGAGGTCGCGTCCGGCGACCGGGGTGACCCGCATCGTCGGCGCGTAGGTGCGGGGCGCGGTGAGGGTGAAGGTGCGGCGCATCGCCGTGGCCTCCTCATCGGTCCGCTCCCGGCCGACGACACAGCGCACGTCGGTGCTGTCGCCGCCTCCGGTGCCCACGACCTCCACGCACCCCCGCCGGTCCTCGGCGTCCCGGCGCAGCACGATCCGGTCCGGCGTGCCCCACGACGACGGCACCTGCGGCAGCACCAGCCGTCGGCGCACCTCGAGCCCGGGCAGGTCGACCTGCGCCAGCGCGAGCTGGCGTCCCGCGACCCCGGAGGCGTCCTCGACCCGCAACGACGACGTCGTCCCCGTCGGCAGGACGACCTCGGCCTGCTCACCGGGTCCCAGCGGCACCGGGGCGCTGACCCCGGCCTCGGTGCGCACCCGCACGAGCTGGTCCTCGGTCGCGTCCTCGCCGCCGGTCAGCGTCACCGCCTGCGTGCCGTCGAGGCGCAGCGGGTCCTCGGTCTCCACCTGCCACCACGCGAGCCGGGACGAGAAGGGGGCCGAGACCCACTGGGTGGCCGGGTCGCCGTCGAGGGCTGCGTAGGGGAGGTCACCGCGGCGGGAACCCCCGGGCGTGCCGGCGTCGGACGCCGAGCCCGACGCCGAGATCGAGCGGGCTCCCTCGAGCGTGGCCCGGGTCAGCCAGCGCGGGTCGCCGTCGCCGACCGGGTAGTCCGCGACCGGACCCGTCGTACGTCGTCGGTCGCCGGGGGTGCGGACCGGGGAGTCCGCGTCGTGCAGCCGGCCGAACGCGCGCTCCCGCTGCCTCAGCCCGTCGGTCAGCACCACCGGGGTCGACAGCGGCACTCCTGCGTCGGCCCCGACGTCGGCGCCGAGCACCGCGGTGTCACCGACCGCGATCCCGGGGTCGGCGACGTCCTCGGGACCGCCCACGACCACGGTCGGCTCGCCGACCACGGCCGGGGCTGCGTCGGGGACCTCGAAGACCTCGACGGCCGGGTAGAACGCCTGCCAGCCCCCGTTGATCAGCAGCGGGTCGCCGTCGGCGGTCTCCAGGCGGGTCTCGCCGCCGACCTGCGGCCCGAAGGTCGCGACCCGGGTCAGGCCCGCGGTCTGGTCGATCGCGGCGTGCACCAGGACCGGGTCGGGGACGTCGTCGGAGGGGTCGAGGTCGTTGCGGACCACGAGGTGGTCGACCCCGGCACGCTGCAGCCGGGCCAGCAGCGCCGGCGAGCCCGTGCCCTCGACGAAGCTGCTCTCGATCGCGTCCAGGGCGCGGACGTTGCCCGGCGGGGTGAGCGGGACGACGTTGCGGACCGCCCACGGGGCGGAGGCCAGCCACTGCATCGGCTCGTCCTGCGGGCTGCCCCAGGCGTAGTCGCCGAACGCCGACCCGGGCACGAGTAGGTCGGTGCCCCCGGTGCCCCCGGTGCCCCCGGAGGAGTGCTCGCCGAGCCAGTCGGCGGCCTGGGTCCAGTAGTCCGGCACCCCGACGGTGGCCCCCTGCGGCGGGATCCGACCCAGCAGCGCCGGCACCACCGACCCGGTGAGGACCAGCAGCACCAGGCCGACCACCGCGCCCTGGTTGACGCGGGCCAGCCGGTCCTGCCGGGCGAGCCCGGCGGGGGACGCGGCTGCGACCGCCGGACCTCGCGCGGCGACGACCCGGTCGAGGAGGAACCCCAGCCCGAGCACGAGCGGCAGCCGCAGCACCACGTCGAACTTGTGGACGTTGCGCAGCGGCGCCAGCGCCCCGTCGAGCAGGTCGCGCACGTCCCCGGCCAGCCACCCGGCGGTGGCGCCCACGTGTCCGGCCCCCACCAGCAGGAGCCCGGCGAGCACGCCGAGGCCCAGGAAGGTGCGGTGCGGGGTGCGCCGGTCCAGGAGACCGGCGAGCCCCAGCAGCAGGACCATCGCGCCGTTCAGCACGAGGAACGGCGTGGTCAGCAGGTCCGCCCCGGCCCGGGAGTCGACGGAGATGTAGGGCACCCAGTCCGAGGTGCCGCGCAGCACGTCGAAGGGGGTCGTGGGGAAGGTGGTGACCGCGGCGGTCTCGATGAAGTCCAGGAACGGCGGGCTGAAGGCGCCGAGCACGAACAGGGGCACCAGCCACCACAGCGTGGCCAGGAGCGTGAAGGCCGGCCACCAGACCATCAGCGCACGGCGTCGGGGCCCGGGGGTGCGGGTCAGCAGCCACAGCACCCCGAGCGGGAGGACCGCCGAGGTCGCGGCCGCATTCACCCCGCCGACCATGGCCACCGCGAACGCCGACCACGCGGCGGCCCGGCGTGGCGACCCCGAACGGGAGCCGAGGACCAGCGGCAGCAGCACCCAGGGGGCCAGCGCGCTGGGCCAGGCCTCGATCGAGATCGGGCCCAGCACGCTCAGCATCCGCGGCGACAGCGCGAACGCGACCCCCACGACCAGGCGGGCGAGGTCGGAGCGGACGCCGAGCGCCTTCGCGAGCCGGGCAGCGCCGACCAGGGCCACGACCAGGACCAGCGCCACCCACAGCCGTTGGACCACCCACCCGGGCAGGCCGAGCACGGACCCGGCCCCGAAGAAGGGCCCCATCGGCCACAGGTAGCCGTAGGCCTGGTTCTGCAGCTGCCCGAACGCCCCCTCGCCGTCCCACAGGTGCAGGGCCCGACCCAGGAACGCACCAGGGTCGGCGGCGAGGTCGAGCTTGGTGTCGGCCACCAGGAAGCCGGGGTCCTGGACGAAGGCGAGACCGACCAGGAGCAGGGCGGCCGCGGCGAGCCGGATGCGCGAGGTCGTCTCCGGGCTGGTGGTGCCGACGGGGGCCGCGGCGCTCACCGGCGGCGCAGCACGAAGACCAGGTTCCACGTGGCCACTTCGCGCACCAGGGGCACCCGCAGCAGCCACCAGCTCCACCACGGGTTGTAGCGCGGCAGCACCGCGACGACCTCGGCCAGGTCCGCGGTGCGGGGACGGGCGAGCCACCGCATCCCGCCGCGCACGGTCACCGGGAAGAGGGAGCGGTCGTAGACGTTCTTGGGCTCGTGACCGTGGGTGCGGCGGTAGCGCCGCCGGGCGTAGCGGCCACCCAGGAAGTGCCACGGCGAGGTCTCGTGGCCGCCCCACGGTCCGAACCACAGGCACCAGCTGACGAAGACGGTGCCCCCGGGCCGGGTCACGCGCAGCATCTCCTCGACCATCCGCCACGGGTCGCGCACGTGCTCGAGGACGTTGGAGGAGTAGCAGACGTCGACGCTGGCGTCGGCGAAGGGCAGCTGCGTCCCGCTGCCGATCACCGTCCCGCCCGAGATCCGGCCGAGCCCGGCCAGCTCCCCCGCGTCGGCGTCGAGGGCCAGGTAGGTCGCCCCCGCACCGTGGAAGGCGTCCCGGAAGTAGCCCGGGCCGCCACCGACGTCGAGCAGGAGCGCCCCGTCGAGGTCGACGTACGACGCCAGCTGGGCGACCGAGTCGGCCGCCAGGGCAGAGTAGAACCGGTCGGGGTCGGCCTGCTCGTGGCCGAACTCGCCCAGCAGGTGCACCGACCGCGACCAGGTGGCCCGCCGCTCGGGTCGGGTCGGCGGGAGCACGGCGGGACGATACCCGCTGTAGCATCACCGCCGATGTCCCCCCATGCCCCTGACCTGGGGCCGAGCACCGAGGTGTTGCCCGGCCGTCACGTCGTGTTCATGAGCTGGCGCGACACGGCCAACCCCGAGGGCGGCGGCGCGGAGCGCTACCTGGAGAAGATGGCCGCAGGGCTCGTCGCCCGCGGCTGCACGGTCACCGTCTTCTGCGCCGCGCACGACGCCGCCCCGGGCGAGCAGACCGTCGCCGGGGTGCGCTACGTGCGCCGGGGCGGCAAGCTCTCGGTCTACGCCGAAGGGGTACGCGCCCTGCGTCGCGGCGACCTGGGCCAGCCCGACGTCGTGGTCGACGTCCAGAACGGGCTGCCGTTCTTCACCCCGCTGGCCACGAGCGCCCCCGTCGTCGTGCTCGTCCACCACGTGCACCGCGAGCAGTGGCCGGTCGTCTACCCCGGCCTGACCGGCCGGGTCGGGTGGTGGGTCGAGCGGCGGCTGGCGCCCTGGCTCTACCGGCACCGGCAGTACGTCGCGGTCTCCCGGGCCACCGCGGGTGAGCTCGGCGCCTTGGGCGTGCACGGCCGGCGGATCGCCGTCGTCCACAACGGCACCGACCCCTGGGTGCCGCTGCCCGACGAGGCCCTGGGCCCCGCCGCCGACCCGCTCGTGGCCGTCGTGGGGCGCCTCGTGCCGCACAAGCAGGTGGAGCACGCCATCGACGCCGTCGCCCGGCTGCGCGCCGAGGAGCCGTCCCTGGCCGCCCTGCGCCTGGTCGTCGTCGGCGACGGGTGGTGGGGGGACGAGCTGCGGTCCCACGTCGCCGCCCGCGGGCTGGGCGACGTCGTGGTCTTCGAGGGCCACGTCGACGAGACCCGCAAGCACGCGGTCTACGAGGCCGCCTGGGTGCTCGCGCTGCCGTCGCTGAAAGAGGGCTGGGGCCTGGTCGTCGGCGAGGCGGGCATGCACCGGACACCGACCGTCGCCTACGCCTCGGCCGGCGGCACCCGGGAGTCCGTCGAGGACGGCTTCTCGGGGCTGCTGGTCGAGGACCGGGACGGCTTCGACGAGGCCCTGCGGACGGTCATGGTCGACGACCGACTGCGCGCCGAGCTCGGTGAGGGGGCGCGGAAGGTCAGCGACACCTACACCTGGGCCAGTGCCCAGGAGGCCTTCGCCCGGGTGCTCGGCGCCGCCGTGCGCGGTGAGCTGGTCGACAGCCAGGACCCGGGACGGACCTGACCGAGCCGCTCACCGGGCGGAGCCGGTCGGACAGCAGCGCCAGGACCCCCGGCGGATCCTCCCGCCCGGGGACGAGCCGAGAGGCTCAGTTGCCGGTGCCGTACTCCACGACGGAGGACTGACCCGAGGTCACGTCGACCGGGGACTTGTCCGGGGCCGCGCTCTGGGAGCTGACGACGCCGATCACGGTCGCCGTCGCGAGGCCGCCGCCGACGACGACGGCGACGATGGTGCTGATGATGGTTCCCACGGTTCGCTGACCCCTCCTCGAGTTCGTGCAGACCCTAGCAAGGATCCTCCCCGGGGTGTGACCTACGCCCCAGCTCGGGCCCGGACGCGTCGCCTGCGCCGGCTGGCACCGGCCGCGACCCCCACCGCACCGGCCGCCGCGACCCCGAGGTACGCCGTCCACGCGACGCCCAGCGACACCGTCCAGGCGGCGGGGGGCCGTCGTGGCGTGACCTCGGGCAGGGTCAGGACCTGCAGGCCCCCACGGGCCCTCCCCTGCGGGTCGTCCAGGCCCGGCAGGTCGGGGACCGCCGCGCCGAGCTGGGCGGCGGCGTCGAGGTCGACCGCGACGATCCCGATCCCGAGCTCACCCAGCCGAGCGGCTGCCGCGTCGGGGGTCAGCCTCTGCACGGCGTCAAGCGCCTCGGCCGCGCGGGGGTCCTCCCCCGTGACCTCGACCCCGTCGACGACCAGGGTGTCGTCGGTGACGGCATCCGGGGTCAGGTAGCGCGGCAGCGGGTCGAGCACGACCCGACCCCCGTTCCACGGCGGCGCCCGGAACGCCGAGGCGGGCAGGACCAGCACGTCGCCGGGTGCGGCGCCGTAGGAGCGTGCCTCGACCAGGGTCGCCCGCGCCGCGGCCCACGCCTGCGGGTAGTCCACGTCGTCGAGCCGTCCCCCGACGCCCCACGCCCCGTCGGGCAGCAGCGCCAACGGCAGGAGTGCCGCGGCCAGCCCCGCCCCCACCCGGGCCGGCACGTTCGCCGGCACCCGGGTCAGCACCACGTCCAGACCGTGCCCGACGAGCACGACGAGCACGGGGGCGCACAGGCCCAGGAGCCGCGCGCCGTCGCGCAGCAGCCCCACCCCGGGCACCACCGCGGCGACCGACCCCAGGACGTCCGGGGCCGCCCAGGTGAGCGTGGCCGAGCCCCACCCCACGGCCCAGGCACCGAGCAGCACGGCGCGCTCGCGCGGGTCCGCACCCGTCCACCAGCGCCGCCACCCGAGCGCGGCGACGGCGGCCAGGACCACCAGGGCCACCCAGCCGAGGGCGTCGGTGCGTGAGCCCGGGACCACGTCGGCGTTCCAGATGCCGCCGAGGGTCAGGGCGGCGAGGGGACCGGGCACGGCGCCTTCGCCGGACAGCGCGAACACCGCGGCCCCGGCGGCGTCGACCCGGGCGTCGGCGGCGTGCAGCAGGCCCGCCACGACCCACGGGGCGTTCGCGGCCGTCACGAGCAGCCCCAGCCGCAGCCACCGCCCACGGCCACCGGCGGCCAGGAGCAGCACCACCGCGGTCGCGAGCGCTGCCCCCGGGCTCAGCGAACCGACCGGCACGAGCAGCAGCAGCACCGGCGGCACCCGACCCTCGCGCCGCCACCGGGCGCCGAGCACGACCAGCCACGGCAGCACGGCGTACCCCACCAGCACCGGCCAGTGGCCGATGACGAGCCGCTCGACCACGAACGGGTTCCACTGCCACAGGGCCACCACCGCGGTCCGCACCGACGTGCGGTCGGGCACCAGACGTGCCGCGCCGAACCCACCGCCGACCAGGGCGCCGAGGAGGACGAGGTCCTGCAGCCAGGCCCCCGGCACGACCTCGTCCAGCAGGGCCACGGCCGCGTCGGAGGGGACTGCGCGCGGCAGCGCCGACCCCAGCCCCCACACCTCGGGCCGCACCGCCAGGTCGGGCACCCACACCATGTCGTAGGTCAGCACGAATCCCGGCCCGAGCGCGGGACCGAGCAGCAGCACCGCGAGCAGGACCGACCACGCGATCAGCCAGGCCCGACGCAGCGCGTGCGGGTGGCGGGTCACCGGGCGATCCAACCACCGCGCCGAGCGGCAGGGCTGCGTCGAGGCCGGGGTTCGGGTCCTGCGCCCGTAGGCTTGCCGGTCGTGACGCAGGAGACCACCGCACCCGAGGGCCAAAAGGCCGAGGGGCTCAAGGGTGGCGCCGCCGTCGCGGTGGCGATGGCGATCATGAACGTCGCCACCTACGGCTTCACGATCGTCGCCGCACGAGCGCTCGGCCCGCAGTCCTACGGCGCCTTCGCCGCCGTGATGAACCTGCTCATCGTGATCACCGTGGCCCAGCTCGCGCTCCAGGCCACCGCCGCCCGCCGGATCTCCGCGGCCCCCGGCGACGTCGCCGTCATCGAGCGAGGCGTACGCCGGCTCACCTGGCAGGCCGCGGTCGTGCTCGGCGCCGCGTTCCTGGCCGCCGCACCGGCGGTCAACCTGCTGCTGCGCCTGGAGAGCCTGCCCACGGCCTACCTCGTCGGGCTGACCGCGATCCCGCTGACCCTGCAGGGCGGTCTGGCCGGCACGTTGCAGGGCGAGCGGCGCTGGCAGGCGCTCGGGGTGCTGTACGCCGCGGCCGGTGTCCCGCGGCTCGTCGTCGGCACCGCCCTGATCCTCTGGCGTCCCGAGGAGCTGATCGCCACCCTCGGGGTCTTCCTCGGCGCACTGGCCCCCGTCGCGGTCGGGTTCTGGGCGCTGCGGCACCGCCCCGACCAGGAGGACCCCGGCGCGTCGGCGGGCCCTGCCGCGGCCGGCGGGCACGAGCCCGAGGCGATGCACCGCCCCGGCGCCCTGCTGCGCGAGTCGTTCCGCAACTCCCACGCGCTGCTGGGCTTCTTCGCGGTCTCCAACGTCGACGTGATCCTGGCCCGCAACGTGCTCGACGGTCGCGACGCCGGGCTCTACGCCGCCGGGCTGATCCTCACCAAGGCCGTGCTGTTCCTGCCCCAGTTCGTCGTGGTCGTGGCCTTCCCGGACATGGCCGAGGAGGAGAGCCGGACCCGGGCGCTGCGGCTCAGCCTGGGCCTGACCGGTGGGCTGGGGGTCGTGGCCGTGCTGGCGGCCTGGGTGCTCTCCCCGGTCGCGATGGTCTTCGTCGGCGGCGCGCAGTACGCCGACGTGCAGGGCCAGCTGTGGGTCTTCGCGATCCTCGGCACCCTGCTCGCCATGATCCAGCTGCTGGTCTACGCCCTCCTCGCGCGCCAGGGCGGCAAGGCCATCCACCTGGTCTGGGTGGGCCTGGTGGCGATGGTCGTCGGGGCCCAGCTCACCGACAGCATCGGGGCGCTCCTCGTCGTGGTCACCACGGTCGACGCACTGCTCTTCGTCTCGCTGCTGGTCCCGGTGGTGCTGCGTGGCGACCGTCCCGGCCGTGCGGAGCCGCGCACGGAGCCTCGCGCGACGCCCGCGCCCTGAGCCGCCTGCTCAGTGGGCGGCGTCGTGCCAGCTGGCCCCGGTGCCGACCGAGACGTCGAGCGGCACCGTCAGCTCCGCGGCACCACCCATCCGCGCCCGCACCAGCTCCTCCAGCGCGTCCCG
>Ga0325400_1006785_pt1 | contig 10915 bp, 5 predicted proteins | sample PopdelMetagenome_2_FD_205662 | JGI IMG/M metagenome (GOLD analysis project Ga0325400, IMG submission 205662) | Populus deltoides microbial communities from Bellville, Georgia, United States - Xylem-PdKOR-R1 | ecosystem: Host-associated > Plants > Phyllosphere > Stem > Wood/Secondary xylem...
CAATAGAACTTCGACCTAGAAAGAATAATCAAACAAACAATGCAGCTTACCTTAGGTAGGGTGCACTGGGGGTGATGCGTCTTCCCCTTGCACAACAAGTCCCTTACTCAGACTCTCGCAGACCATAGGTTCCTAGTGACCATAATACTAGGTGGCGACTCCAAAGCACCAAGCAAAACACCAATAATAATAAAAAATCGCCAGCGGATGCCGCGCGGATTTTGACGTGCGACAATGTTTTGGGATAGAAGGTGAGTGTTGGTAAAACTAAGATGTTTTTCTCCAAGAATATGTCACTCACACTAGCAAAATCAATCGGTCATAGTAATGGTTTTGCCATTACTGAAGATTTTAAGAAGTATTTAGGATTCTTTTCTTGCACTGACGGATTAATAAGCAAACCTACAATTACATTATTGAGAACATGCATAAGAAGTTGGCTTGTTAGAAATCAAAGAATTTAACCTTAGTGGGGTTAATTACACTATGTAAATCAATCCTTGCTATGGTCCCTTTATATCATGTGTAGTCTTTGCTTATTTCAAAATCCATATGTTATAAGATTAAGAAAAATGTTATAGATTTATATGAGAAGAGAACTTCACAAAGATAGAGTTCACATTATCAATTGTCTAAGCTAGATAGAGGTTACAAGGCCTTCATTATGAGATTAGAATGAGGGTATTATATATGATAACACTAGTACTTAGGCGAGTATCTTACGAGGAAAACATATCAAGTCGTAGGATCATATCCCTCAGGTTTAGGCTAAAGGTAAAGACTTCATATTATAAAAAGCAATATGTAAAGTTTATCCTCAAGTTCTTGATGGTATGGGTTGGTCTATTAATAGAGGAACACATATTTAGTTTTGGAAGGCTAGTTAGTTGGAAATGTTTAGGCCATTAATGCACCATGCATGCAAAAGATACCAGAAGTGATATTAAACGTGACTGTTGTGAAGATGGTGTCTAATAATAGACTATGAAAGTAGGAAGTCTATGCTCATTTACTTCTCATACAGGTGGTGTAATGGTTATGGCAAACTACCTTTCTCTTCTAGTACGATGAAGGGTGATTCAGTCTTCTAGCGTAACTGTTATAGTGATATGTTTTCTATTAGGTTTGCTTGTAATATCCAGGTAGGGTTATTGAATCCACAATGTTATATTAGAAATTAATTTGGAAATGGAATAAACCAAAGAGAATCAATGCATTTCTATAGATTGTCTCCCATAAAAGTATGTTGATGAATGAATCCCAAATACATTAAATATTGGCTAAAGATCCTTATTGTCATAACTACCCATAAAAAATAGAGTCTGATATTCATTTTTTAAGAAACTACCACATTGCTTATAAGGTATGAAAGGCTCTCATCAAGCCTAGTGATAGGTTAAGTTTTTTAGTGTAAATTTAATCTCATGGTTAATAAACAACCTTCCGTTTGGAGTTGTGGTCTAATATATATAGAAGTGGAGAAACCTAAGAATTCTTAACAAGGAGCCCATGTAATATCCCATATCGGCGAGTGAGGGTTTGGTAGCTAGCCTTATTAGTAGTGTTGGTTGCTAACATGTTGTACGCGTTTTTGGGCATCAGGCTTAGAAGCGAGCTCGCATCACCAGGAACAAAACCGTAAGGGCGGTAAGACCTAAAACGGACAATATACAGCATGTTGGGCTGGGCTGTTACATCCCATACTAAACTCCAATCCTTAAAGTGCAATAAGGTGGCTTATTGTAGACATTAAACCCGATAACAAGGTCAATGCCAATTATTTAAACAATAACAAACAAGTTTGTATGGTGGTTGGAAATATACCTTCTAGAGTGGGTAAAATTAATGTTCAATAATCTAGGTTAATGTTCGGTTTTGCAAGATTACATTTAATTTTATTGACCTAGAATAATTAAAGCTTTTGAGACTAAATTTGAAACTTAAACAAATATTTAGTCCCTGTTTTTGGCTAACATCAGGAACAAAATTAAATAGGCAGGGGAACTATTTAGCCATTTTTTTATCACTAGACTTTTTTTATTCAATTTGATTGTTTCACACTAAGGTTATTTGGGATTGAACTCAATGGTTTGTTTCAATTGCCTATATACGGGGATCTTGTGACATCAATAAAAAAAATTTGGTGCTTGATTGATGCTTGGTTTGGCTAGATAAAATTAAATGTTATTAGTTTAAAATAATTAAAGATTTAGGGTCCCAATTTAAAACTGAAACAAATGTGCATCACCATTTTTGTGAGGTCATAGACTAAAGTGTCACATGAAGCGCGTGCGGCGTTGCAGGATGTCAAAAGTCATCATCGAGTTGCTTAGTTCAGGGTCACTAGGAGACTTGAGTGGACTGGTTGTGATAAAAGAAGGTATTAACACCCCCAATGCCCTTTACCTGAGGTACGTTGTATTGTGTGGCCTGGATGTGGTTTAAAGGTGTTGATGGGTTCCTAACCAGTGGTCTGATTATGGTTCAAAACAAAGATTTATGCTCATAAATAAATCTGGCATTTCGAATTTATTATGAGCTCGTATACCTAGGTAAATTCTTATAGAAAAAATCAATGCAGGTGCTCTTATAGGGTTAACCTATCCTGAGAGACAAAAGTGTTTTCCACAACTTATAAATTTTGGTGAAAAATAATCTTAATTAAAATTGATGAATATCCAAAATAATTCTAAAAATGTTATAGTCAACTCTTGATACTTAAATATCAATCTATTTGTAGGTCTAACATTTATATCAAAATATTGACCTTTAATTTTCAGGAATTTAAATTTTTAGGGTTATTGAAATATTAGTCAAATCCTTGAGAAATTTTACAAACTTATTATAAATTCTAAAATGCAAAAAAAAAAAACATTTTTTTTCTAAAACAATGCTAAAATCATTTTTTTCTCTCCTTTTTAAAATGCAATTTTTGTAAGGATTGAGTCGTATGTAACGAGCAAAAAAAATTATTTTTAAATTATTTTTTTACCCGATCGAGTAGACCCGAAACTTTTGGTTCGACCATAAACCAAATCAAAGTCCACTGTTTTGACCCGAAAAACAAACCAAAACCTAAACCAGAATCTAAAACGAATCAAACTAAGAAAAAACTCAAAAAATCTTTATCAAACAAATCAAAACCAATAAAAAGAAAGCACATGAATAACACCAAAGAACATTCAACATGAACCCAACAACGTGGATTTCAAATCAAATCAAATATGGACAAACAAATGACACAAACATGTTGGAAATCTTGCAAGGATCAATAATTTAGCATTCATGCACTTTGATTATCATTTAAAAACCATGATTTTGTCAAAATGGGTTTCAATTCAAAATCAAAACTCTAAGATAAAAATCTACTAAAAACATGTTATTTGTTGCGGGGGGCGCGACGTTGTCTAGCGACGGCGGAGGCTCTCTCTTGTGCCTCCTGGTGTGAGGTGTTAGTATGTTATAAAGGTTTTTGGATTTAATCATAAAATTATGATTAATGTTTAGAAGTCGCCACCTAGTATTATAGTCACTAGGGACCTATGGTCTGTGAGAGTCTGAGTAAGGGACTGGTTGTGCAAGGGGGAGACGCATCACCCCCAGTGCACCCTACCTAAGGTAAGCTGCATTGTTGTTTGATTGTTTTTTTTTCTCAGTCAGATTTTTATTCATTGGTCTTTTCTAAGGCTCGAGGCAGATCTCTCTTCATGAGAGAGTCTCTACCTTATTGGGTTAAATCTTAACCATTCTAAAGTCTGAATTTTAGCATCATATTTTTACACTTGTATCTTCAATACTTGAGGGTGTACTTTATAGTGTAATTTTACACCCCACAAATATTAAAGTCTACAACCTAAAAAAAAGATTGGAAAAAGATTTTTGACATGTTGGCCAAATCTTAATGGATAATCATAAACTGGTTACGATATCTATTTTTTTGATTTTTTTAAACATGAAAAAGATGCAATTTTTGTTTTTTTATGAAAAATATGCTTGAAAAAAAAATTTAGATATTGGCCGTGTGCAATAAAATATTTTTTTTCTAATGTTTTGAATTTTTGTTTTTTGTGTTTTTGAAATATTTCAGAGAAAACCGGGTATTTTAATACCGGATTTGTATTTTACAGTGTAAATATACAACCCGATATCATACAAAATTGGTAGAAAAATATTTGAGAAAATCACAATTTTTTTTCAAAGAATTTTTGAAAATGTTTTGGAATTTTTTTGTTTTTTTTAAAAAGAAATATATAATATAATATTATATATTAATTAAATATTATTAAAACAGGTGGGCCGGGCCGACCCAGATAAATGGGCCAGGCGCAACCCAAGGAAAAGGGGGCCAACAGCAGCCCAAAATGGTTGGGCCGAACTCGGCCCAGAAGATTATTTCTCTTTTGGGGTGGGCCGGACCCGGCCCATACATATGGGCTGGGCCGAATCAGGTCCGGCCCACCTCCCATGCTTATTATTTATGCAGAAATGTGAACAGTTACTGTTCACGTTCTGCATGCAACCAAACGGTTGCGGAAGCTATAGACGGGCGGAGTGAAGTGGGAGGCAACCTTGCGGAGGAGAAGGAGCTGCTGTCACTGGCCTGGAGTGGAGCTGGTGGAGCTGCTGGTGGAAGAAATGGTGGCGGTGTTGGCTGCTTGTGGCGGAGGAAGAAAGAAGAAGAAAATCTGCAGAGGGAGAGGGAAGACCTCGCGATGGCTGCCCCCTAACGCCGGTGAGGATTTGGGTTCGTGGGGAGGCTTAGCAGTCGTCTGTTGGTGGAGGAGAAAGGTTTCTGTGGGGTCTTCAACGGCTGAAGACGCGATGGAGAGAGAAAAAGAAAAGAAATGTGCAGAAACTGGAAAAAAGCTGGTTTTTTGGCTCACTTTGGACTCGATTTTCTCCTCCCTCAGGCCATCAAATCTACCTCTATTTATAGGAGGTGGAAGAGGGCAATCTTTTCTACACTAGAGAAAAATTGCAGCCCTTGATTCGGATGAGAAGGATCCCAACCGTTGGCTCAAAGTAGGCATGGTGCACTGTCAAATTGTCAAATCTGCAGCTGCAGGCTGCCTGAGTTGGTCTCTTTGGGGTGGTGCCACGTCCGTTTATTTGCCAATGTGCCGGGGAAGACCATACCCCGACGTAGAGGGATGTTTGGTGATCAGTTTCGTGCAAGTTTTGGCAAATTTGGTGGACGTTAGGTGCATTAAATGCACCTGCAAAGGAGGTGACTGAACCAGTTTTTCAGGGAAAAAAGAAGAAGATAATAAATAGTGTTCAGGATTTTGTTTTGGCCAAAGTTCATTTCAGTCCTTCCTCTTTCAATTGCTTTCAATTGAACCCCTAATTGACCCTAAATGTTTGCAATTAAGCCCCTGATGACCTTCAATTAGAACCCCAAAGTTATGCACCTTTTGCAATATGGTCCTTGGTCTTGGATTTTGTCAATTTAACCCCTAATTGACCATCAAACTTTCAATTTCTTCAATTTCACCCCCGGTTTTTGTCAATTAAGCCCCTCAATTGTGGCGTCTTTTGCAGATTGGTCCTTAGCTGTAATTTCTTCAATCCAGCCCCTAATTGACCCTAAAACTTTAATTTTCTTGCAATTTGGCCCCTGATTTCAATCAATTAACTTGGTAAAAATTAAATCTGGTTTCTTAAAATTCCAATCTCCTCAATTAAGCCTAAATTAGGCTCCCAAACTTAATATTTCACCAATTAAGCCTCAAATAAAATTAATTTGACCCATTTAAAGTATAATTAAGTCCTTGCACTTAATTAAATCCTTCAATTGGACCCAAATTAATTCTTAAACATAATTAAAATTTAATTTGTCCCATGATTAAATCAAATTGGCCTATTAAAAAATTTAATTATGTCATTGGACTTAATTTTTATGCAAATTCGTCCAATAATCATTTAATTTAACCTTGAATTTGCATTTTGTCTCCATTTTTTGGCATAATAGGGTACAATTAGGCCTTGAATTTCCTCCAAAAATTGCAGGTTGATTTCCCGGCCTGCTTTCTCCACGTTGCCAGCCTCTTTTTCTTTTTTTTTTTTAATTTTGAAAAAAAGTGAATTTTTAGGGAATAACCCAGAATTGGGTTATAACATTATTAATGCAAATAAACTCTAGATTATTAGCTAGTCAAGTTGCCTAAAGATTTATGTGCAAAGAATCTAACCAAAATTGGTCCAAATTATAGGGTTAAGGCAATATTCTTCTCAAGAACAAGAAGAACATTGCCCAGTAAACCATAAATGAAGATCAAACTGTCAAACCTAGAAAATGACCTTTTATACCTCTAAAACATGCTTTTTTAGTTCCAACAAACCACGTTACCATAGCAAAGCATATTTGAATCAAAAGAGCCAACAAACAATATCAAATCATCAAAATCATGCAAGAGATACCAAGTCCAAAAACTATCAACTTAAAATAACTTACATGTTCATGCAGTATAGATTCAAAATTAGTTTTCTAAACTTATTTTGTTCATGAACAGACCTAGCAAATCCAGGATAAACATCATTGCTTAAATATGTATTACTTAAACTAAACGAAAACAACACTATTTTATCAATAAGAAACAACTTGAATAGAAGACTTTTACTACATCTAAAACATCCAAAAGAGTTTCAGAATACAAAATCAGGCTATCAAAGTAAAAAAAAAAAAAAGCGACCACAATACTACTTGCTAAACATTCCAAACTCTATCTCCATGTTTGTAAATAGAAATACAGACCAAATGACAATAAAAAACAACTCAAACAGGCCACATGGTCTTCACTTTTATACTAGAAAGTAATGCATTCAATCTCCTAGAATAGCTACTACCCTCTTTGCTTTTCTTTGTCAAATCTTACTTCTACAAACTTGTTTCCCTTTCAAAACTTAAGAAATCCTTGTGCTAGACTCTTAAACATTCACACTTAAAGTTCTTTTATCAATCTTTTCTCCTTTTTTTCCCTTTTTTTGCTTTGATTTTCCTCTCATTTACCAATACATATAATTTTCAATTTATTTTATTGAATGCACATATAAACTTTTCAGTTTGTAGTTAAAAATTTTCTTGAAGGTAAATAAAATGTTAACAATTGCCTTCACCATTTTTTTATATTAAGAGAAAAAAATGCTTTATCTTGTAGTGTAGCGCGATGAATCAAAATAGTAATATAATGAAATGATATATTCTCTATTTTTTCCTTACTGTATCTGAAGCAAACACTTATAACTTATTTGGAACCATGTAAATTGAATTCAATTTAGAATGTTTAATAAATTCTTTTGTTTGGAATTCTTTTGAGGGTATTGATATGAATTTCAAATTGAGTCATCAAATCTAAATACACATTTTTATAAGTTTTGAAGTTTAATTATAGGTTTAAAGAAAAGATATTCTTTTAGTGAGAAAAATAAAAACTTGCTTTTTTATAAACAATCAAAATTCAATAACGGCACAACACTGAGGATCAAAACTAGTTTAAAATAAAGTGCAACTTTATTTCTTATTGGAATAATTTAGTATGTGTTTGGTAATGTGATGTATGGTTCTTTTTTAAAAATACTTTTTAATTGAAAATGCATTAAAATGATGATTTTTCAAGTTTTTTTATTTATTTTTGATAACAGATCAAGGCCATCAAAAAATATCTAAAAACATTAATTTAATGCATTTTTAGGCGAAAAACACTTTTGAAATCACTTTTAAAAATAGAAATTATTGCAATATGTAATACTAAATGGGCAAATACTACTGCACATTTGAATTATACATATTTTTATTTTTTAATGCATAATTATGCAAAATAAAATTTATTTTTACAAGGTTTATGAAAAATGATAAAGTTGTTCATATAGAAAAATAATAATAAATATGCACAAATTTAATAGTTAAAACTGTTTGCCTTGTCGTAACGACCTTTTTCTTGACTTTTCAAAGGATATGTTTTAGAGTGTGGTAACGATTACTTTTTAAAGTGTTTTTTGCTTAGAAATACATCAAAATAATATTTTTTAAAAAATTAATTTTGATATCATCACATCAAAATGATTTAAAAACACTAAAAAAATAATTTAAAGCTAAAAAAATAATAAAAATTCTAAAACATGATTAGATTGCAATGCCAAACAAGATGAAAATCTCTCTCCCCCCTCCCTTATATCTCCTCTGTTTAGTGGTGGTATGTCGTATACAAGATTTTTTCCATGGTTGGTAGTCTTTCCTAGTTTTTTTTTTTCTTATATGTCTTATGGAGGATTATATCTAATCAATAAAAGGTATAATACTAAATTTGTATTTTCATGATCGGTGGTGGATCTTATTCTCATGATCAAATTATGGATATGTTCATTCTGTAAAGTATCTTCGATTCTTTTATATACTTTTTTTTTAATGTTAATGTATTTTGATTTTATATTTGATTGATAAGATTCTAACCTATGATGTATCTTTTGACAGAAGACATTCTTCATTCCACCTATCATTTTAACATGTATTAGTTTATCGACTGGCTTGGATAAAAAAATTGAATGTGAAAAAATAATATTTAGATCATTGAAAACAATTTAATATTGTCATGAAACTCAATATAGCAATTTAAACTTGAAAAATCTCAATCCAACTATTTGGTTAGCCTTGATTTCAAATTAAATCATGTGAGAGTTGCCCTATTTGATCTTGTTCACTAAGTAGGTCCAAAGAAAAAAATCAACCCAATAATAAAAGATAAAATTAAATAAAAACTTTATATTAAATTATGAAATTGAAAAGAAAAATAAAAGATCACAACAAAAAGATAACCCAAAGGAATTAAATACCCTATATTAAATGTTGGAATTGAAATTTTTTTTTACCATTAACTGAATACTAAATGATAAAATTAAATAAAAACTTTATATTAAATGATGAAATTTAAAAAAAAGATAAAAATAAAGGGCCAAAAACCCGAAAAAAAAAACTCATATTAAAAAAAGAAATAAATAGCATGAGAATGGTTTATTTTGGAAATATAGGTGGGGCTTATATCATTGCTAGAAAATTAAGTTTATGAGTTTTTTTTTCTAAGTATAAAAATTATTATTATACAATATACTAAAACATATGTGGTTTTCACTATAGCAATTCACAATGAAGAGCTCACTTTGACCTTATTTACATGAGTAATTTTTTTTTCTTTGATTTTTTTTCAATGAATGTTTTTTTTGTTTAATTTGATCCTTTTAGTATTGGATTTGTTTTTTATTTAGTTATCTTACTCTCATGACACAGATCCGAGTTTGACGAGTTACCCAGTTAGCTCGAGTTTTTTTCTTAAATATTTTTCTTCAATTTCATCATTTAATATTGGGTTAATTGAGAATTCGACTCCATGGTTTGTTTTGTTTACTTTCTATTATGTTATTCTGATCTCAGAACCCAATAATAGTTCTTAACGGGTTAACATGAGTTGATTTGGGTTATTTTTTTAATTGATATTTTCTTTTAATTTTATCATTTAATATTGGATCGGTTGAGAATTGAACTTCATAATCTATTTTGATTTGTTTTCTAGAGGGATATATTGATCTCATGATCATGTGCGCGAGTTTTGACATTTTAACCCTGGTTAAATTAGGTTGTTTTTAAGAAATATTTCGGTTTCATGACCCGGGTCACGAGTCCTTCAATATTAAATTTGCTTTTTTATCAGGTTATCATCGTCTCATGATTCAGGTCACTAGTTTAGCGGGTTAACCTAGTTGACTTAGTTTTTTTAATTGACTTTTTTTTCACAATTTCACAATTTAATATTGTGTTTCATTATGAATGAGGTTTCATATTATTTGTTTTTGCTTTTTATTAGTTTATTTCAGCCTCATAACCTAAGAAAAGTGATTAACAAGTTAACCCGAGTTGACCTGACTTATTTTTTGTGTTATTTTTTTAATTAAAATTTTTACAAATTTTATCGTTCAATATTAGGTTCGACATTGTCTATTGAGGATTGAACTTCATAATTTATTTTGATTTGCTCTCTGTGAGGTTATCTCAGTCTTATGACTAGAGTCGTGAATTTGGCGGGTTAAATTAAGTCATTTTTTTTTCTTTCTACGAGGTTATCTCCGTCTTATGACTCGGGTTATGGGTTTAGCAGATTGACTTGGGTTATTCTTTATTTTTTTTTAAATCCCATTCTTCAATGTTAGGCTAATTAAGAATTATACTTTGTAATTTGTTTTGATTTGCTTTCAATGGAGTTATATCGGTTTTATAACCCAGATTACGAGTTTCACAAGTTAACTCAATTTGCTTTTTTAGATCATTTTTTAATTGATTTTTTTAAATTTTATCCTTCAACATTTAGTTAGTTAAGAATTAAGCTTCAAAATTTGTTTTGATTTATTTTCTATAGAGTTATCATAATCTCATAACTTAAGTCATGAATTTAACATGTTAACTCGGGGTGACCCAAGTCAATTCAATATGTTGTTTTCTTAACATATATATAAAAATATAATCTTGAAATATTTTTTTAGTCTAACTATATTTTATAGGTTGTATGAGTTGATTTTGAATATGCAAAATTAACCGAGTCATATCAGATTAATTCCTACATAATTTTTTTTATTAGAAAAAAATTAAAACAATAACTATATTTAAATATGTTTTAAATATTAAAAAAAATAAAATTAACTCAACCCTCATCATAAATAACCTATTGAAATGTAAAATCTCTTTATTTTTTCCTATTTTAATATAATTAATTACCTTCGCCATCCGCCAAACTTTGCACCTTATAATAGAATTAATTTAACTTTTCTCTATTAATTTCCTATTTTCACAGTTAACTTTTCTCTTTAATTTTTTTTAAAATCTAAAAATATCATTGCTTTAGGCATTATTTGTTTTTAGACATTATAATAG
>Ga0325400_1006788_pt1 | contig 10913 bp, 6 predicted proteins | sample PopdelMetagenome_2_FD_205662 | JGI IMG/M metagenome (GOLD analysis project Ga0325400, IMG submission 205662) | Populus deltoides microbial communities from Bellville, Georgia, United States - Xylem-PdKOR-R1 | ecosystem: Host-associated > Plants > Phyllosphere > Stem > Wood/Secondary xylem...
AATTAACTTCCTCTGATGGCTCCAAATAAGGCCATTTATTGAGAAAATACTCTGTCCAAGCAATGGTCCACGATCTTTGGACAGATACGAAGGTTTCCCTGGGCTCAAAGATGTACGAAGGCTTATTTCTTTCACCATTTCTATATCTACTGTGCATAATTGTTGTATTTTTCGGTTGAATTAGTAATTTAAATAATATAATTAAAAAAACAACAAATAACTTAATATGAGATTATTCGGATTATGAAACAATTCAATATTAAATGACAAAACTAAAATAAATAAATATATAAATAACCAGTTAGACCGGGTTAACTCCTAAACTTCACGATCATAAATATAAAATTGAGATAATCTCATAAAAAATACATGAAAAAAAGGTTAAAGACTAATTCTTAATAAATCAAATGAGAATATAATAACTCCACTAAAAAATGAAAATAAAAAAAATTAAAGCTCAATATCTAACAAATAAAATATTGAAGGATGAAAATTTTAAAACATATATATATATAATTAATTAAAAAAAGGGTTGAAAAAACTTGATCTGAGTTCACCCGGGTTAAGATGCAAAATCTTTGACTCTAACATGATACTAGGGTGATTATGTTCGAAAGCAAATTAAATAAAATCATGAAGTTCAATTATTGAATAACTCAATATTGAAAGATGAAAATTAAAAAAAATAATTTAAAAAATCAACAAAAAAAATACAAGTCAACTTGGGTTAACTCGTAAACCATATTATTATGAGCACATGATTGAGATAACATAATAGAAAGAAAGGAACAGAATATGCAAACTAATTTCCAATAAATCAAAAGTAGATGATGAAATTTAAAAAAAAATTAAAAAATAAACCAAAAAAATTCAATTCTTATTAACCTTTAAAATCGTTGATTTTGGTCATCAACTTTATACTAACAAATACCATAGCAACGGAAAAAAAAATGAGTCAGCCCAGATTAACTTAAAATAACCAAATAGAATGGAAAGGTAAAATAATGCAGGGAGATTAATTTCAAATAAATTAAATGTTAAATGATGAAATTAAAATAAATCAATTTAACAAAAGAATCACAAAGCAAAAGTCAACTCACGTTAACCTTTGAAACTGGTGACTCCGATTATAAACCCAGAACTAACCGCAAACTATAAAAAATAAAGCACAACTCTAAGAAAAAAAAATAAGATAAAAAATAAGAAAACATCATCTTAAAAATAAAAAAAATTGAGAGAATCTCCTAAACCCGGTCTAATTTCTAAAACTCGCAATTCATAAAATCTTAAACTCAGGTTTAAACAAGAAACTTAATTCTCAATCAATTTAATTTTCAATAAAGAAATCATGGAAAAAATATTAATAGAAAAACTTACAAAGGAAAAAAAATAACAACAAAAAGAATTAAGATAAAATTTGATAAAAAAAAAACCCAAGGATAAAATTATAAAAAATAAAAATAATCCCAAACAAAAAAAATAATAATAAAAAGAATAAGAACCAAATTTGAAAGATTAAAAAAATATAGGGAATGAAATTAAAAAAATATTTGTAATTTAATAGATTATTTATAAATTAAATAATGATAAGTAGTGACATTGAAAAATATATGTAATTTGATAAATTATTTATAGATTAAAAAATAATAAGCAGTGAAATTAAAAAATATTTATAATTTTATAGATTATTTAAAATCAATAAAATAGTAATAAAAAAATATGGATTAAATGTGAATGAAAAAAAAAATCGTAGGGGCTAGTCTAGATTTTTGAAGGGGTTGGCGCTGGACTCAAGGTAGAAAGAGAAAAAAAAAGGTTATTGATGCCAAACTCTAGACATGTTTAGGGCAAGCATCATCCCATAATATTAGAAATGCCAAAACCTTTTAAATTTCGCTGCAAAAGCTAGTGTTTAGTGATCAAAAAGCCCCACACGCTCTATCCAAAAGAATATGGGGTCATCCACTCATTGACGCATGTCACGCACCAATAAGTTTTTTTTAATAATATTTAATATAGATAAATTATAAAAATTTTCTTAAATAACTTTTAAATCTATAATAACATTAATATAAAATAACCCAAAAAAAAAATCCTTTTGAGATAGTTGTGGCAGTTCATTATTTTATTGGAATAGTAAAATGTCTCTTCTTCCTCTATTTTAGTGTTTTTTTTTTTAATTAATTTAAATGTATGCAAGGAAGATACTTTAATTGGACATGCTGGGCTGCCGACAATATGCACTCCATAATGGATTCGAAAAGATGTTAATTATTACAACAAGGATTAGTGTAAACAAGAAGATGTTAAAGTTATTACCATTACTAGAAATTTAACATATAGTCTCTGGGTAATTATCAAAAGTTCAATGGTAAAAAAATATGGATTATTGAGTCAAATAAAATTACAAGAATTAATATTTTTTATTAAAACGATAATATTTTATGTTTTTAGAATAAATAGATTGGATCTTGCTAAATCAATCAAATTATAAAAACTTAGTCATGTCAACTGAATTTTTTTCGTATCGATATTTTTTTTCTAGAAATTCAGCTGTATCAAGTTATAAATCATAAATTTCTTAGATCTAACTTAATTACTATGTTGCCACTGGAGATTAAACTCATTTGTCCTCGACCTCCTTCCTACCTTGGGCTTTGCACCAAGAAATATGGCCACTCTAACATAATGGGCTTGATCTAGTGTTCTTCCCTTTGTGTCCTTAAAAGCCCGACAAAAGGAAAGAAGAAGAAGAAGAAGAAGAAGAATTAACAAGAATAGAAAACAAAAACTTTTTTTTTCTTAAAAATAAATGAAATGACAAGAAAAAAACAATGAGAGACAGAGAGCACATAGAGAGAAAAATCTCTCGTGGAAATCTTCCTTTCTCCTGACCAAAAAACCCTAGCTACCTCCGTCTGTCTTTCTATTCAATTCAGCCCTATTTGCTCAAATTCATCATTAAATATTCAAATCCATCATTAAATATTCAAATCCATCGGAACCCCATAATTTTCCCAAAATCTAAGGGTTATTTCTCCACCAGTTTATCTCTCAAAGCTTGAAACTTCGCTAAAAAAAGATCGAGACTATAGGGTTTTGAAACTGATAGAGAGAAGAATCATGTACAAAGATCGAGGTGGGTTTGGTGGCGGGTCATCAAGATCGGAGATTGTTGGAGGACCGCTTGATCGAAAGCGTATAAATGATGCGCTAGACAAGCATCTAGAGAAGTCTTCTCCTTCAACTTCGAGAGGATTGAATAATAGTAGTAAGGATAAAGAAAGATTGTCTGTTCCTTCTACTTCTACTGGTAAATCATCACAGCATCAGCAGCATCTTGAACATCATCGTGCTGATTCTCGCTCTGCTTCGCTATCCAAAAACAAATGCTCTGATGGTAGTAGTGCTTTCTCTTGATTCTTCGTGCTCAGCTTGATCATGTCATTGTTTTTGTGTGTTTTGGGATCTGGGTTTTTGTTGTTTTTGTTTATCATTTTGTTTGTGTTTTTTGGGGGGATTTATTGATTTTTGTTATTTTTAGGGGTTTCGTGGGAGTTGTGGACAGTTATTTGGAGGTGAATGTGTGTTATGGAATCCAGGTTTTTGTGGACAGCTAATGTTGTTTTGGAAGTTTGGTTTTTAGCTGTTCTTTTTTGAGTAATGTGGCTCGGGCGTCTGTAGGTCTTATAGCCAGGGTGATTTTACTTTTAATTTTTGGTGTATGTTATGGTGGTTTTTTTTTAGCTTATTTGGTGGTATGGGATCTTGGTTTGTGGAGTGATGATAATGATTTTTTTTTTATTTAGCTAGTTACTTAGTTGTATGTGCGTTTTTAAGTGGAAAAAGTATGGTTTTGGTTATGGTAAATTGATGATGCTCGAATTAATTATTATTTTCACTCGCTTCCGTTCTTGCATTTGTCTGATGTGAATATTGTTGTTTGAGTGTAAGGAGTTTCACTACATTTTGACTTAGCCTTTGTAAAAATATTTGGCTCCGAGCATTGTTTAATCCAATCAAGAAGTTAACTTTGGCATTTCCCTTGCTCGTTGTATGTATACTGTATACGTTACATTTTAGCCGCCAATAGATCTTGGTTTGTTATGTTTTCTGTTTAGTACCAATGTATTATTAACACTTTGCATGAGATAGTATATATAGCGAGTCCTTTACAGCTAAGAATAATAGGTAAGGATTTAAGTGCGCTTCTTTTTCTTACTCATTCTGTTTGTGGAATTGCAGCGGTTGTATAAAAGGATGTTTAAACCTAATGCCATCCATTTGGATTCCTTTGACTACTTGGATTCTATGTTAATTTGGTCCTGTTCCCCAACCTATTTAATTTAGGCCCTTGTGACTTTGCTTTATTCTCTATTCCCTTTCTCTACTCAATTATCAATGTAAGGTCATTAATAATCATCTTCTTATGATGCCCTTATTTGGATGAACCGCAGAGGAATCTGAGACAGACAGTGAGGAGTCTGATGTTAGTGGTTCTGATGGAGATGATACATCTTGGATCTCATGGTTTTGCAATTTGCGTGGAAATGAATTTTTCTGTGAAGTTGATGACGAGTACATTCAGGATGATTTTAATCTTTGTGGACTGAGCAGTCAAGTTCCATACTATGATTATGCACTTGATCTTATATTGGATGTTGAATCTTCTCATGGTAAGCAATTCTTTGCAGTAAATAGAACTCCTGCTTGTTTGTAATTTCTGTTTAATTTGTTATATAGGCTTCACAAAGTTCCAGACTGGACTGGTTATGTTCCTTCCAAACTCTCTACCCTTTTTCTGGAATCCAGTTCGCCTGTTATGTTTTTCTGATACTTGCTAATCTCTTAAGTTGAACTTTCACGTGGCCCATGTCCATAATCTATGACCATGATAAAAAAAAAAAATGCAGAATATAGGCTTGGGCAGCTGATTCTTTATAATGTGCATGGTGGTCTTAACATGTACTATTTTGTGACTTTGTTCTTTATGCTTGGATTGTGTTGGTCTTGAAATAAGTGATTGAATAATTTAAGGAGTCCTAGCTCATAGGGTAATGGTATAAATGAGACATTGCTTTGAATGAAACTTCATGTGGGTAGTGAAAGTTCGAAGCCTGAGAAATCCTCTTTAGGTGGCCATGTTTTCCTACATCCTAGAAATAGAAGAGGAGAGTTTGTAGCTTGATCAAGTTTTCTCACATTAATGGATCCATGGTTCAGTGTGGAACCTGTGCATCATTCTGTGTATTGTATTGTGGTGTTAAGCTTCTTCTATGCATTTGCACATTCTCAGGTGATATGTTCACTGAAGAACAGAATGAGTTGGTGGAATCCGCAGCAGAGATGCTCTACGGTCTTATTCATGTGCGTTACATACTTACTAGCAAGGGGATGTCTGCAATGGTAATATTATTTAGTGCTGCTTCCATCTGTTTCCTCCTCTATTCTTTTGTTTGTCATCTTGTCTTATTTAATTGGGCATTAAATGTTGTTTTGGAAACTTCAACAGTTGGAGAAGTACAAAAACTATGACTTTGGGAGATGCCCACGAGTTTATTGCTGTGGACAGCCCTGCCTTCCAGTTGGTCAATCAGACATTCCTCGTTCTAGTACTGTCAAAATCTACTGTCCAAAATGTGAAGACATCTATTACCCTCGATCCAAGTATCAAGGCAGTATCCTTCCATGAGCCTGTTTGGTATCGTGATGGTAATTGCTTTTCAAAGTGTTTTTCGCTTGGAAATGCATTAAAATAATGTTTTTTATTTTTTAAAAAATTTATTTTTGATATCAGTACATCAAAACGATCTAAAAATATAAAAAAAATAATTAATTTGAAGCAAAAGACAAATTTAATTTTTTGTAAAAATACTTTTCAACTTAAAAAACAATTTCAACTGCAAAAACAAACAGGGCCTAGAATACCAGTCATTAGCTACTTGATATCATTGTGTATAATTGGAATCTGCTCATGCTATGCGCAGTATCTTTAAAGATTTTACTTCCTCTGGTTATTGTTTTCTACTGACCTGAAGTCCCCATTTATTAGATATGATTCTGCTGAACATTTAACTTTGGGACCGAACTTGTATCTGCATGCTCGACGATATTATGCTTCTGATTTTAGATGATCTGGCCTATTAGGTTGAACTATGTGCTTAAATTTGTATTGCATTGTTTTTATGGCTTTATGTCAGTATTTACATGTTTAAAGTTGCACTCTGTCTTGTTTCTATATGAAAATTTCTTTGACATTTGCCTAGACATTGATGGAGCTTATTTTGGAACCACATTCCCTCACCTATTTTTGATGACATATGGACACCTAAAGCCACAGAAAGCAATACAGAGCTACGTTCCAAGAGTTTTTGGCTTCAAACTCCACAAGCCTTGACACAGAGTTGCAAAAATTTGTTTGAGGTCTCCCATGGTTGACAGTTTTTACTTTGCCTCGTTTGTTTGTTTAACTGCAACAACTCTTAACAAGCAAGGTGAAGGTGCGCAGCAAACGATTCTGGAAAGATACAATTAGTTTCAAATGGAAGTGTTTAAAATGCGATATGGGCCATTAGTTGACCTACCTAAGTTTTTATCTGTGAATTTAACAGAGCATATGTAAGCTTTTCTTTTCTTCTTTTTTTTTTTCCTATGAACTTGAGAATTATTTCAAAGTGTTTCGCATTGTAGTTCTCCCAGCATCCATCCCCTTTTTTTACGATCATGGTGCCTTACTATTACAGCTCCCGATAGTTCTTCCAGATTCTATATCCTGATTGCAATCTGCAGATCACATGGAAGATATGAATTGTTTGTCGTTATCTTGATTCCTTCCCTGCCTGCAAGAGCTGGGAGTCCTGCTAGTCCATCTGTTTGTACTTTGTAGTTTTATGTTAAAGGGAAGCATAGTGGGCACCGAATTTCTTCAAGTAATAGTGAAAATGACTTGATATGAGGGCAGAGGGTAGAAATTTCCTGCTGATTACTCCACACATATCTTTCTACTACCATGCCTGCAAGAGCTGGGAGTCCTGCAAGTCCATTTGTTTATAGTTTATGTTAAAAGGGAAGCATAGTGGGCACCGAACTTCTTCAGGTAAGTGTGAAAATGACTTGATATGAGGGCAGAGGGCGAGAAATTTCCTACTGCTGATTACTCCACACATATCTTTCTACTACCATGCCTGCAAGAGCTGGGAGTCCTGCTAGTCCAGTCCATTTGTTTGTAGTTTATGTTAAAGGGAAGCATAGTGGGCACCGAATTTCTTCAAGTAACAGTGAAAATGACTTGATATGAGGGCAGAGGGTCAAGAAATTTCCCACTGCTGATTACTCCACACATGTCTTTCTACGACCCACAAGCGTTTGATGTATAACATGTCTGAACATGATAATGACATGACTATAGGAATTTAAATCCAGCTTTTGAACCCGTGCTCACTTTCTCCATCGCGCACAAGCTGCACACTTGCACTTCAACTAGGTATACTGTGGCGGCATTCAACTTGAGGCGTCCAAACAAAAACAAAAAAGACAACCTTAAAAATGCCTCCTAACTATTGGATTAGCACCAATTTTGCCTCCAAAACAAATTGTTATATCAGTTTTATTCTTTAATTAAGGAAGGCACGGTTTTGGATGCAATCCATGATAACTATGGATGGGACGACTTAATTGAGAGTGTTTTTTTAGTTAAAAAAAATTGAGAGTGGAATTCTCCATCTGTATCCCTGCCCTACCTCTGATAAAGTTTCAGCTAGTAATAATTATACGATGGTGGAAACTTTTTTCACCTTTAGATGCATGTGGCAATCTACTTTTAAGGCCTCCTTTGCGGCATACTTTTCAACTCTCCTGACACCCATCACCTTTCTTTTTGCGAAGAATCTAGTTTCCTCTGGGTTTTAATCAATATATGCTTACAGGCATAGGGCAGAGATTAAGTGAGTGAAGGGGGAACTACCCTCAATTGTCTAAAAAAACTCATAATCACCCTCATTAGGTTTTTAAGTTCAATTTTACCCCTTTTTTCTAGACAATTGCCCCCTGTGTTTTCTGAAACTTGTCCCATTAATTGAATCTATTCAAATTTTAATCCTGTACTTTCAACCAATCAGTTGTCCTAGCCAGACAAGGTAAACGTGTACACGTTGATAGTAGCAGCATTTAGGTAATATAAAACTATTTTTTTAGCAACTTCATCCCATCAAGACTCGGGAAAAATTGCATTGCTGAGGTGAGGTGAGTCTAGTTTTTCCAGGGAATCAAAGTGATCAAAAGAGGAATAAACTCATTTTTAAATACATCATAAAATTCACAAAACAGGCAAAAAAACACAAGTATGAAAAGCAAACAAGATATTTGATATTTTAAACTATATATCAATATTTATTTTTGATATTTTAAACTATATATCAAGATATTTGATGTCTGAAAAGATATTTGTGTAGCAACTTGTTCGTTTCATTTTATGGATTTTCAATTGGTTTTTCTGGAGTTTTCTTTTCAGACATCCTCATGTATGTCACGAGCTCAGAAATAACTTGTAATCATAAGACAATGGGGGACTGGTTAAATTACCAATCTCCATTAAAAAAAAAATCAAAATGCATTTATCTTGAAAAAAACATTAAATTAACATTTTTTTAATGTTTTTTATTGATTTTAATATGTCAATATTAAATTTTAAAAAAATTATTTTAATATATTTTAAAGTAAAATATACTTTACATCATAATACTAAATAAAAAATTAATCTCCAAGGATTATATTACAATTGAATACATGTAGCAGTCATGGATGCTTGAAAAAATCTTCAAAAACAAATATAAAAATAAAACCCGTTAAAAAAATGGTTCAAAGCCTCAATAACTGATAACATGATCTTAGAGTCAAGATTCTAAAGCTAAAAGAACATAAATATCAGATTATTTAAACTCAAAAAACCATCAGATTCCTGCGATTAAATCACCTCCTCCTGGAATATTAATTAATTAGAAAAGGAGAGGAAAAGGAAGAAAGAGAAGGACTCGCGCGGTGCTGGCCATTAGCCAAGAAACACGACCCATAACAGCCTGTAAATCTAAAAGAGAGGAAGATCATTTTATAAAAGAGAGGATTTGTCTCTAAAAAGAAGGTAAAATCTTCGCTTAATCCTCAAGTAAGATGAAATACGAAGAACAGCTGATGAACAGACAGGAGTCATCAGTCAAGCCAGCTAACAACGTAATTGGTCCAGCATGCAAATAATTGATTGCATTTGGAAGAAAAATAATTGCATGTCCATATCTGATAGAAAATATAACGTTGAAATCAAGATTAACTTAGCTTTCAAATGTCTTCTCCTTATCGTATATAAATTAGTCGTTGAGGGTATCTGCCTCCCTCTGTGTCTGTGTATCTTCACCATCTCCCATTTGACGAGGAAAATGACGGCTTCATGGGTTGAGTGCTCTCCTTACTGTTATGGACTCCGTGACATCATCTTGTTTCCATGTCTCTCATTGCCTGAGCTTTCCCTCTTCTTTTTGTCCTCTTTCACATACAGAGAGGGACGTTGCTGGAGAAGATATATGGGGGGTTTGGCCATGGTAACCACTCGAGGGACACCCCCACCATGAATATTTTTTCAAACTAAAAATACTTTTATAAAACACTAAAAAAAAATAAAAACATAAACTCTGCCGGACACACCTTAGTTTGCTAGCTCTTCTGGTTTTCGAATCAGCAAGGAAACTTGTCAATCACAATAATAACTTAATCTAGTAGTAACTTTTTTTTATTAATCACATTCTTAATGTCATCATTGTACAAATTTTTCTTGTTTTTTTTCTCTTTAATAACAACATAGGATTTTTCAATCCAAGCAGCCAAAATGATAAAAACTAAGCAGCAGGCTAGCCACTAGACACATTTTATATAAACTCCTGTTACTTTTGTTCATTTGTGACATCCTTTCTATTTTTCTTCATTAAAAATAAAAACCGTATGAATATATATATAGAAAGAGAGTGAGTAGAAAGAGAGAGTGAGTTTTTGACACCTACGTTTTAATTAAGGTCTAGTTTTTTTTTTAGTTTTTTGAAGTGCTTTTTATTTGTTAAAAAAATCACATTAATATTTTTTTAAGTAATTTTTTTATGATGTTAATATATTGCTATAAAAAATGTATGTGTATAGTATAAAAAAATTATTTTACATCGTATTATCAAACACATACCAAGAAATATTGTTTCAATACCTTCAACATGAGATATAACATGGATATATTGGAAGAGCTCAAAAGTTATTAAATTGAGATCTTAAATAATTAAAATAATATTATTTTAATTTAAAAATAAAAAATTAAAATGATATATATCATTTTAAAAAAAATATTACATCAAATTTTGAATGCATTATGAGTTGACAGCAGCTAGAATTATCCGAGTTTGAAGATATTAATTATTATTGCTTGAATTATATGCGGGATTAATATATCCAATCGGGTTAAGTTTAATGATACTGAATCGACTAATGCGACATGGAGACTCAATAATTAGAGATTGAGTTCGTGAAAGAACAACAATATTCTTCAAATATTTATGATTTAGGAGAGGAGCCAGAAGAGTCTCACGATTCATAGAGTTCTTCGTTTGTCTTTAGGTTATGAGCAGCAGTGGAAATATATCATACAAAGAGGATCCATCGTTCTATAGAAATACTATTTTTTTGCGTTTCCTTTGCTAAATGGTTGGTGACTAAATATCTTATTATTGAATTATTATTTCTATGTTTTTCTTATAAACCAGAGATTTGAATTTAATATTTATTGAGAATAAGGAAATTATTGATGCCAATTAAATTAAAACATGTTGGCCAGTGGATTGGGTTCAAGGGAATATCATTTGGAATATTAATTAGGTTGAATTTGC
>Ga0325400_1006789_pt1 | contig 10912 bp, 3 predicted proteins | sample PopdelMetagenome_2_FD_205662 | JGI IMG/M metagenome (GOLD analysis project Ga0325400, IMG submission 205662) | Populus deltoides microbial communities from Bellville, Georgia, United States - Xylem-PdKOR-R1 | ecosystem: Host-associated > Plants > Phyllosphere > Stem > Wood/Secondary xylem...
AAAATATCAGTCCCAGTAATTTACAAATTTTCAACTAGATCCCTTGATTGTCAAATCTCTCAACTAGATGTAATAGCATTGCATGTTTTTCAATTATGTAATTTTGTTATTGTTAGTGTTTTAATCTAAATTGCAATTATTATGCTACAAAACAACAAACTTTTAAGGAGAATTTAAACTTTTAAGGAGAATTTAATGTTTTTCATTAAAAAAAAACATGAAGATACAATCCAGAAATGTATGAGAATATAAAATTGACAGCTGGGGAGTAAATTGAAATTCGATTCATAGTTGATGGGCTAATTTGGGCTTGCTTTATATAGATAGATTCAACATACAAGCTGAAAAAGATCGCAAAATAAAAAAAAAAATGTCTATTAACTAGAGACCTATGAAGAAACAACCCACTTAGGGATCCATAATGAAATGACTCGTTCAAAAGTGTTAGAGGCTTGTGATGGGACGGTCTACACAAAATGATATTTTTGATGGAGGATAGTTTTCAATTGAAGACTGAACTTCAGGAAAAGTTCCATTAAACCCAGAGAAATTGATGTAAAAGCTTTTTGAGGAAAATATATATTTTTCTTATTTAATTTTAGTTAGTAGTGTGTGTATTTGAAGATGACATTTTTTTCTAGTTTATTTTCTATATTTAATATTACTAGTGCTTTCTAGTTTTTTCTATATAAAAGATTGCAATAACCTTTTAACAAGTGGAGACATAAATAAATAAAAATTGAATATTTTAGTTATCTTTTTATATTTATGGTGTTTTTGTTCTTCAAGGATTTTAACATATAATACACTCTTTTATCATTAACTTTCACCTACATTATAAGCTCAACTTTTTTTATATCAAATCGATTCTTATATTCATTATGCTTTGTCAAATTTAAGATAATTGTATTGAACCATCAGCAATATAGCCTCTCTTCATGATAAATTCAACACAATTTACTTCCAATTCAATTCACTATATGTTTGAGCTAGAGTTAAAGCTATTGGTGTAATTAACAAAAAAAAAATAAAAGAACTCAGTGTTTTATTATAGCATACGAGGAGATTCACTGTGGATTCAAACAGTATAATTATTATTTTGCCCTTCATTTCTCTTAATAATTGCCTTGGCATTAAGAGCAGAAACGAATTTTTTATGGGATCCAAATGTCATTTGAGAATTGATCGGGGAGCAAGATTGTCGTTCTATGTATAGTAAAAATACTATATTGCCCTTGAAGCCTAAAAACATTGGCCTTCAATTCATAGGCGTTTGCATCTTGATAGGTTTATTTGTACAATGAAATAACATTTGTGCCCTCTAGGTATAAGAAATATTGATATTTGAGTGAGGGGTTGTTATGTCTTTGCATATTTTATGTACAATAAAAATTTACTTTTGCCCTTTGACTTCAATAAATTAAAGGCTACTTTGGAGGGTATTTTTGTATTTGCATCATGGTTTTTTTTTATATAATATTTGTATGCTCTTAGGGGTTTTTTAGTAATTTGCATTATTATAATATTAATAAATCGATAAAAATGGCCTATGCGTGCCATGCACATGCAGGCGCGTCGCCGCCCCCTGCTCTATTGAGGCGGCGTGTGGAGGCACGTACAGTGGTAAAAAAGGTTGACCGCCTACTCAACCAACACGGGAGGTGGCAGTGCATCTTTTAGGGTGGCGCGTGTTGTCATTTGAACGATGATTCGATGACGTTTGATATTTTTCCTCCTCCCTTTATTTTCTCTCTCCCATGCCTCAATATACGTGCAGAGCTTTGGCAAATTCAGTTATGTCCTTTAGTTTGTATTTGTTTTAGGATTGATCCTCATTCTTTTGATTTCTATTTTTTTTAGATTTAATGCTTATTTAAGTTTTTATTTTTGTCCCTAATCATTAAATCTAATTAGATTTTTTTTATCCAATCTGATCCTTATTTTTCTTATTGCTATTTTTTTTAATCATTTTCATTATTATTTTTTTATCATGTCTTTGAGAGTTTGGTTTAATTTTGTTTGGTTTTCAATTTTGATTCCAATTTTTTTATTGGTCTTTTTTTTTATCATTTCCTTCATTTATTTTGTTTTTCAATTTAGTACTTGATTAGTTTCTTTCAATTATTTTAGTGCATTGTTTAATCCTCACTGTTTTAATTTTAGTTATTTTACATTTTTATTTTTTTATGGTTTGAAATTTTTCTTTGTAGGTTTTTCATGTTTGCCTTTTACAAAGTAATCTCAATTTTATAACCCAGTCCACTAGTTTCGACGATGAACCCAGTTTAAGTTCAATTTTAGGGTCTTTTTTATTTTTTTTGTTTTCATCATTTGACATTGAATTGTTGGGCCTTGAGTTTCTTGATTTGTCTTGCTTTTCTTTTTGTTGGGTTATCTTTATCTCATAACTCAGATCAAAAGTTAGTTGAGTTAACCTGAGTTAATTTTTTTAAAAATTTTTATCATTTGTCATTAAATTATTGACCCTTGAGCGCGTTTTATTAAATATTATTTAAAAACAAATGCATGCATGGTGGGTTATCCCGAGTGCGGGTGGTAAAGTTAATCTGGGTTAACTTGCATTTTCTTACTATGTTTGTTTGTTTTTTTTTTTTTTTTTAAACTTTGGTATTTTTTTGCCAAGTGCTTCTTTTGGAGATATGATTTTTTTCATTAATTTTTTATGGTTTTTTTTTTCAATTTCATCATCTTGCATGGAATAATTTGCCCTTGAGCTTTGTCATTTTTTCGGTTTTCTTTCTGTTTGGTTATTACGATGGTAGGTCGGTAAAGTTAACCCAGATTAGCTCGAGGTCTTTTTTGAAGTTTTTTTTTTTTGTTGAACTTTGTTGTGTTTGCTAGGTGCTTCTTTTGATTTTTTTTGTATCCCTATCTCATATTGCGGGTTTATCAAGTTAGGCCGAGTTTACTCGAGTTTGCTTTTTCGGCATTGTATTTTTAGATTTTTTTTCCATCTTTGACATTAGATTATTTGATCTTGAACTTTATGATTTCTTTTCGATTTTCTTTATGCGTGTTGTTTCGGTCTTATATCGTGAGTCGCGTTTTGATTAATTTAACCCGAATTATCTCGAGTTATCATTGTTCGAATATTATTTTTTTTGCCTTAAAAAAATCTGGACAATAACGCGAGTCACCTGTCTAGTTGTGACCAAAATCATAACTATAGCTGAAAACAAGATTGCATATGAAATGAGAAATATATTTATAAATTAACAATATGGATAATTACAAAAATCTTCTTTGATACAAATTTCACTTTCTCTTTATACTTTTATAAATTACTTTTTTTTAATCATGTAAAGCATGTTTGAGAGTGTAATTGCGGTTGCTTTTCACTCAAAAATATATTAATATATATATATTTTTTTATTTATTAAAAATTATTTTTATATCAGTACATCAAAATAATCTAAAAACACCAAAAATATATTAATTTGAAACAAAGAAAAAAATAAATTTTTTTAAATTTTTTTAAAAGCACTTTTAAAATTCAAAAACAAACATGGTCGTAATTTTCAATAACAATTTAAGTTCTCAATAATGTATTTTATTTGAATTTTTTATTTAAATAGCTTACATATCATATCTGTGCACCAAAAAAAAATAGCATACAGGTACAAATATATTATGCAAAACTATATATATATAGGTAACAATTTTGTGCTGTAAATGAACTGGTTGACACGTGCTGTGTGAAGACGAGGTCGTTTAGACTATAGCCAAATCCCTATTTTTTAGCTCAAAACACAATCAGTCCAACTAGAGTGAATTGACGAAATTCAAACGAATAAAAGGGTAAATTTGACGAAATAATTTTGCATAGAGGGTGATTTGTCAATAACAAAACAATAGAAGGACTAAATTGAGAAATCCAAACCATCCACTCACCTCTCCCCAAAACTCTTCTAGCCTGCCAAAAGGAATAAAGAGAAGACAGGCAACAGAGAGGGGGAGAGAGAGAGAGAGAAAAAAATTAAAAATAAATAAATAGCGTAGAAACGACTCAACGAATCCCATCCCACGGCATCCCTATTTTCTCTCTTCCTTTTTATTTGCCCCAATAATTTTATTATTTCCTCAAAAAAGAAAAAAAATGTTCTCTCTCTCCCGCCTATAACCAGCAACCTCTCTCTCTTACCAGTCTCGATCTCATCGCCTTAGCTTTCGATTCGATTTTGTATAGTAACAACAACAAACCCTCTTTTTATTTTATTTCCATCCTTTTTATTTCAAGGTACGCACGTCTCTCTCCCTCTCTTTATTTTTTATTTTTTGTAAATTTTATGGATTTTTTCTTACATCGGAGTGTCTGTAATTTTTTAATATTATTTTTGGATGAAATCTGGATCTTAGATGGATGGATGGATAGATAATTGGAGAGAAGAGCATGTGGCTGCAATCGTAGCTTCATTTTTTTTAAATGAAAAATTAGGTGTCAGTTTCGTACAAAAGTATGCTTGGGCTTTGCTTTAATTTATTAATTAAAATAAGGGAATCTCTGACTTTTTTTTTAATATATAAATGTTTGTATCTGGAACGAATCAGATGATGCCCATTGCTGCACCCTTCAACTAACTCGCTCGTCTTTTGATCTAGATTTGCACTATCTACGAACCTAAGGTTGGTTTATTTCTCTGTTCATTTCTGCCTAATTCTTCCATTTTGTAGATGGTTTTATTTTTTATTTTTTAATCTTGTTTTTGGTGCATCTTTCATTTCGTAGATGGGTTTCGTTTTTAATCTTGTTTTTGATGCATTTGTGCAATATACATTCTCGTTTCAGAAATGGGTTTTGTTTTTTTATCTTGTTTTTGCTACACCTGTGCGTAATTCTTTCATTTCGTAGATGGGTTTTGTTTTCAATCTTGTTTTTTGTGCATTATACTTTATATCGTTTCGGAAATGGGTTTTGTTTTTTTATCTTGTATTCGCTACACCTGTACGTAATTCTTTCATTTTGTAGATCGGTTTCGTTTTTAATCTTGTTTTTGGTGCATTTGTGCATAATACTTTCTCGTTTCGAAGATGGGTTTTGTATTTTATCTTGTTTTACCTCCATTTCCTTGGTTTTCTTGTTGAATCCAGGGTGTGAAATTTGGTCTTTGGTCGGTGATATTTGGATTTGATATTTGATATTTGGTATTTGACTTTGATTTTCTACTTCCTCTTGAATGAAGTACATTTGACATAATCAGGCCTCAAATAATCTTGTCTCGATTCCTTAAAATTTATTGGGGTTTAACTATCTATTTATCAAAAATTTAATGCTGGTCTCATTGTGTAATTTGTATTTCCTACAATGTATAATGTGCATCTGCTCAATTGGACCTTTTTTTTCAAATATATGATTTTGGAATTGGTGTAGATGCGCTAGGTTTATTTTGTTTTAATCTGATTCACTTGTCATAGGATCTGCATGTAGGTGATCTGAAAGTCATTTGCATATTCTAACTTGTGATAGTATTGGATAACCCAAGGTCCAGGGAAGACATGTTAAAAAATGCTATAAATGCTGGTTGTTTCGGTTAATTTATGAGGGATGGATGCTACTTAGAACCATTGATCGAATTGAGATTGATGAGGTCATCAGCATCACAAGTTAATCTTTAGATAACCATCCAACTTTGGCCTTCAATGAGAGTAGTTTTGGCTGTAATACATATTTCAGTTATATGTGTTTTTTGGTATTACAATAATGAGAAGGAAAGCCCATAAATAATATTTTGCCGCATAGTGATTTGATGTTTGCTGGGCAGTTATCCTGGGCTAATTTTTATGTGGCAATGGAACTGGTCACATGGAAAAAATGCAACTTAAAACTTCTTGCATGAGCTTATTACGTGATTCTCATCTGTTCTCCTTACTTTCCAAAAGGAACGTCTAATACAAGTGGTAGGCTTCAAATCTATCAATTATTTCGTCTATGATGTAGGAGTCAAGTTTCTGTCCCTAGCTAGCATGTTGATCAATTTCAAGCTAATTTCATGTTGTGCAATTTCAGGCTAATTAACAGTTTTGATTGGAGTGGTTTTCTTGACACTTCAAGGCTGATTTATTAAGTGGCATGATTAATGGAACATTGTACCATGCTCTTTGTGGAAGGAATGATAAAGAGAACTTGGAGTAGTTTCTGCCTGTTGAAATGGAGTGGAAATAATTAGTTTTTCCTTGTTCTTATGTGATGAATATGAGCAAATCATATAAATAAAGATTCGAAAATAGAGTTATAAGAGAGAGACTGACAAATCAGTAGAGAGTGGTCCTTGTTATTACAACGAGGAAGAATCAGTGAGTAGAAGCAACATATAATTTTACTTCTGAGCTCAAATTTGCTTTCTTGTTCCAAACATTGATGTCGTGTTTACTTTCAGAAAACAAATTTCCAATTTTCATCTTTTTTTTTTCTTTAAAGAAATTTTTTCCTTAAGGAAATGTGTTTGCTAACTCTTGTAATATAGAAAATAAAGGCCTTGTTTGGATTGCTTTTAAGATAATGCATTTTAGAGAGATTATGTAACAGGTGAACCAAAAAGGCTCCATATTTTCGGAGATGGAGAATTTGGAAAACAATTTTGAGCAGCTGGAGATAGAAAACATGCTATCCCAAGAAAACAGTAATTAGCAAACACTTTTTTATAGTTTTCTGTTTCCTAGAAAACTGGGAAGTTCTGTACAAGTAAATAACCAGATCTGGCTTACACCTTGTGTTAGGTCACAATTCAAGTTCTCTTTTTAAGTCATGCAGCATTCTGACCGGGTTTTTTAAACAGCTCTTGCTCGACCTGTTTCCAGCTTCTATCTGGAATACAGTTTGTCTAATCTGTGACCACCAAATCCTGAACTTTGTAACAGTTATATGACATGCATATGCAGTAGTCCATAGATTATTGATTAGTGTATCCTTATCAGCTGGAAGTTTTCTTGCTGTCTTGGGGACTTCAACTTTGAAATAGGCAGTATCGATTTATTGTTTTCTCAGAGCATTATATTTTTGTTTTTTACTTGTACGTGGTTGTATAGATGAAAAGTGATTCTGAAAGAGAGGGAAAGAAACTCTAAAATTCTTTCATGTGTTTTCTCATTATGGTGGGGCATGGTTTTGGGCGGGGTGGGAGGAACAGGGAGGGAGGGTTGCCATTGCACTGTTGGGATTTGAGAGTTCTTGTGATTAGCAAGAATCTGGTATATAGTTGTGGAAATTGCTGGGATAGGAAGATTTTTTTAATATTCTTATTGCATAATGATTGAACCCTTTGATATTTCTTGGCAAAAATAATTGATTAAATGGAACTCAAAACTGCAATCAGATCTGAAGGGAGCTCCTTTTCAAGCATGTCAGCATAACTTTGTGTTTTGATATTATTCCATCCAGTACCTTTGCGTTTTGAATTGAACCCTTATTTATTATAATAACATGCTCCTAATTTATTTGTGGGTCCCAAAGGTTCATTGGAAAATTTGAATTTTTATTGTTGAATGTAGCAACGAGGTATTTTCCAGCTGATGCTGCTGAGATTGAGTAGCAGCAGATGTAGCTTTGTTATGTGTTTATTGTTATATTATTTCAGTTACCGCGACAATACTTTGAGATCATTATGATCTCCATGAAACGATGGATAGATTGCCAATTTTTGTTATTTTGTTGTCTTATCTTTCTAAGTACACAAGAACGTATTGGTGTTTAAACGTGAAGTGATTTTTATCTATATCCGATACATCATACTCTTCCTTGATGCTAGGATATTAGTGACAGAAAGCCTTAAGGTTCCATAAAGATTCTCTGAAGGACAAAATAAATCTCAGATGGACACATTTGTGTCAACCATAGTTTCTTGTCTGAGAAAATGATTGACTTACAAACAAGTGTGGTCCTATTATTAGATAATCTTGTATGATTTGACAGATTCTGGGACCAATGGGGCCACGTGAGTTTTCACTGCAATGTAAAGTAGAAACATGATATTTAAGATGTGGGAAGTGTTGCAAAGACTGCTGTATCATTTTTTTTTTAAATTTTCTGCCCTGTAATTAAAAAATAATATTAGCTGTTTGGGTGGTTGTTACATAATTATGCCAAGTAATTTTAATGATGGAGGCTATTCAGCTTTGAGTCGTGCATTTGTAATTGTATGAGGAATGAGAAGGTCCATAGTAGCTTTCCCTAGTCACACTAATGATGAATTTGTTCGTATTTGTGATTAACTGTTATATATCTGGAATTAACTCATGAATTCTACTTTATAGGTTTTCAGGTTTGGTTGGAAATGGCGAAAGGTAGCAGAGTGAAGCGTAGGTTTGGTTCTCGACAATATAGGCAGGCACCTTACTTGTCACCAGCTTATAATCAGGATATTTCCTCAGACTCATGCCCAAAGAATTGCTCCAAAATTCTGGATAAGAAAGACTGGGTAGACGTAACTTGTTCTGTTTGCATGGAGTGCCCACACAATGCTGTTCTTCTGCTCTGTTCCTCCCATGATAAAGGTTGCCGTCCCTACATGTGTGGAACCAGCTTCCGCTATTCCAACTGCCTTGACCAGTACAAGAACGCATACACTAAAATTATCTCATCCACTGGTACCGCTGAGAATCCAATCTTGGTCTCCGATTCCAGCCAGCCTATTGAGAAGTGTGAAGCCACAGAGCTTGCTTGCCCACTCTGTAGGGGCCAGGTGAAAGGGTGGACTGTGGTAGAACCTGCAAGAGAGTATCTAAATGCCAAAAAGAGAAGCTGCATGCAGGATGACTGCTCATTCATTGGCACTTACAAGGAGTTAAGGAAGCACGTGAAGACAAATCACCCCTCTGCACGACCACGTGCAGTTGATCCCATTCTTGAACAGAAATGGCGAAGGCTTGAGCGGGAGCGTGAACATGATGATGTAATCAGCACAATTCGGTCGACAATGCCCGGCGCAATGGTTTTTGGAGATTATGTAATAGAAGGAAGTCATTATGGTTTTGATACAGATGAAGATGGGGGTTTCGAGGCAGATGCCACAGAGAGGAATGAAGGTTTTGAGGTGGGCTTTGATCGGAATCTGGTGAATGTCTTCCTGCTGTTGCATGCGTTTGGGCCAACAGGGGATGATCACAGCAGACGGCTTAGGCATCCTGAGAGGACTGACCGTCAAATGACTGATGAGAGTGCTGTCAGTTTTCATCACACTTCTCCTGTTGAAGGGCTGGGTTTGTCCGACGAAGATGATGACAATAACATCAATGATGACAATGGTGATGATAGTGGCATGTCACTCGTTAGCCGCCTTCGTCGACATGGCAGAATGCTTTTGGGGCGTTCAGGTAGGAGACGTAGGCGTAGAGAAGGCATTGGAGGTCAGAGATGATTTAAAATGGGTCTGGAGGAAAACACGTCATAGGTACATAGTTTTAGGAGGGGGGGGGGGATTTGAGAGGATAAAAGGAACATAAAAGAATTTGACTAAACATTGCATGCATTTCTCTTTTTCAATTCCCGGTTTGAGTAGATTGGCTGGGAAATACTGGTAGTGGAAAGAATGTCCTTTTCTTTCCATATGTGTAATCTTTTAGATGCAATTTCTTAATTACCTTCAGTCCGCCTGCCCGGTAGACTGTGAATATTCTTCTGTGGAACTACATGTACTGTCTTCTGTTCTATAATAACCTATGTCAGCATGTATTGTCTTTAATCTGCTCAATGGAATTATGTTCTATTCTGTTCATGCTCATCTTTAGGATTCGATGAGAATATTTTTGATGCAGGAAATTGGGAAGGGATGATGCCTGTTGAGCAGTGCTGTGATATGATGGTTATTTGATGCTGTTAAGCATAGTTGCTGGCCTGAACGTTGCTATTGACAGAAACGGATTACTGAATGGTCTGAACCTTTGATTTAGTCTTGGTCAAGTTTCTCATTCTGGCTGGTATGTTCCAAGCATCTTGGAGCTGTTCCTCGTACATCTAGGATTTTTTAGGTAGTTTTTGGTCCTCATACTCTTAAGATAAATTCAAACTAGTTCCTCAATCAAAAAAGTCTCTGCAATTTAGTCTTTGGAGCTCAAGCATTTATTTTGATAATTACAAAATCTAAGTGAGTTGACAAGTGAGGGATACATTAAGTGGGTTTAAATGGATTTAGTTTTGCCAATCTGAGTATTGTAGATAATCTAATTTGACAAGCACAAAATACAGATTTAATCAAGTCATTGTACAATTATTTTATTTTATTTTCATTTTTTATTTTAAGAAATAGAAAGGGTAAAAAAATAAGTAGATATGATAGAGAATTTACTATTTTTCTAAAAAAAAATACTATAAAATTAAGCACGGTTAGCAATGCTTAATTGATTATATATTTAATTGATTTTTATATTACAAAAACTAATTTATTTATTTTGATAAGCTACAGATACTAAGTTATAATTTATTCAGTATTGTGTCTTATGGGTGTCAGTCCAAATTGAGTTCAAGGATCTAAATATTTAAACTAGAATAAAGGATGCAAGTGAAAAGTAAAACAAATCAAGGATGAAGAGAAAATACAAAAATATTTAGAAAAAAATAGTGATATTCTTTATATATATATATATATATATATATTAATTTTAGGTGAATTTAATATATTAGTAGAGCTTGTGCCATACGAAGTTTTTTTTTTCGTAGCATGCTTCATATTTCACTTCAAGGAAAACAACAACTCAAATTCTTATTATACACTTAAAATAGAGAAACAATAATTTGAAAGCTTAGGAGTCATTGTAAGCTTTTTCTAACTTTAAATTCAGGGAACGCTTTAAATTTATTTGGATTGTAAGCTACTCTATCTATCCTATTGATTGATTGATTTTGTGTTTTAAATAGAAGTCGGGTAAAATTTGATTTTTTTTATTTAAAATTAATTTTTTT
>Ga0325400_1006790_pt1 | contig 10911 bp, 10 predicted proteins | sample PopdelMetagenome_2_FD_205662 | JGI IMG/M metagenome (GOLD analysis project Ga0325400, IMG submission 205662) | Populus deltoides microbial communities from Bellville, Georgia, United States - Xylem-PdKOR-R1 | ecosystem: Host-associated > Plants > Phyllosphere > Stem > Wood/Secondary xylem...
AGAGAGAGAGATAACGACAGCAAGATCATACACGGCCACTGATCAAATTTACAAGGCAAATTAAATTAAAATTACAAAGGTCACATAATCCAACCTTCCCCTCCAAGCTCAACATTACAATACCGCTCACCACATTTTAATTGAAACTAAATTCAAAACTTAGAAAAAAAAAGAAGAAGAAGAAGAAGAAGAACGCTAAAGCTTAGGCTACAACATCAATTAGTAGTTCCCTTGTCTACCTAAAAGAAAAGAAGTTAAAAAGGAAAAAAATAAAAAAAAGATTAAAGAAGCTGATTCCTATCTCTCCTCTCTCCCTTGCTCTAATTCCACTCAGCCAGCGACGGGTGCCACGGCTGGCTTCGCCTTAGGCGGCCTCCCCCTTCCTCTCCGCGCACCGCTGGGTGGAGCACCACCAGAACTCGCAGCGGGAACCGCCGTACTAGCGTTCTTAGGTGGACGACCACGCGGCCTCCCAGTTCCAGTACTTGTCGTCTTCTTCTTAGGGGAAGCCACTGGCGCGAAAGGATCCCTTGGTTTGGGAGGGCGGCCACGTGGCCTGGGAGGTCCAGAAACAGTTCCTGGTGGGGTTGGAAGCTTAGGCTTGGGAGGGCGGCCTCTGCCTCTCTTCGGGGGAGCGTTGGGGTCAGGCTTCATGTAGTTATTCTTGACCAAAACAAGCTGACCACTTTGCTTCATCTTATTCAAATGGTGGGAGAGGAGTGTGCTATGTGCAGGTGGCAGATCGGGGTGTGTTGACTCAATTTGTTTCGAAATTGATGTCTTGTTTGACCCTTCTTTCTCGTTCAATGCCTCAATAGCCGCCATAATCATCTGGAAACAGAAGGGAAAAAACACATTATAAACCAGACAGAACTGGAAATAAACGAAGAAATAATATCGATCGCCATCTCATGAAATCGTCACCTCAGGATACTGAGGGGGAGTGGAGGATTGTTGCTGTGACTGTTGTTGGGGTGGAGCTGGTGGTGCTGCTGCTGGTGCTGGAGGAGGAGGTTGGGGGTTAGTAGAATCTTCAGTGATGGTAGCCATGGAAACAGACAAATGTTTTCTAAAAGAGAAGGAGATCGAAGGAACTGTGTGTGTTTGGTGTGGAGAAAGGAAAGGGGGTAAAGGGTTGGATTTAAAAAGGAGGGGTTTTCTTGAGGATTGGATGGAGAGGAAAGGAAAGTGAAGAAAGACGAGGGGTTGATGCAGGATCTAGCGGTTGGGGATTGTGTTTTTTGGTTTTGATCGGACGGTTTCGGTTTGCTTAGAAGGGAAGGACTCGGATTGATGACCTGGAAGCGGCTAGATTGGGGATTTTAGATTTATGCTATTTGAATTTACGATGTTGTCCCTGTATTTTTAAATGGTGTTTCCACAACAAGGAGATGTTTATTGCCTATGAAATAGAGTTACGAACGTGTTGTATTCTTATTGGAGATAGGAATAATCGCTGGGAAAGTTGCTTTCCAAAGCCAGTTAAAATCTGACACGAATCTTGTAAGAAATCGAATAGTTGTTGAGCTTGCTGTTGAAATTCCACAAATGACCGGACTTCTTGCACCATCAGGGATCAGTGTTTAGGAATGACAATGATATTCGTATATAATTGTTTTAAGCATGGATATTAACTGTAAGTTGAATCCTCAGATATATTCTCTGCAACTATCCAATTAAATGGAAAATTAAAAAAAATTAAAAAAGAAGAAGAAGAAGAAGCAGTGACGGAACTTATATTAAAAATGGGGATGGAAGGGGGTAGATAATAAAAATAAGAAAGAAAGAGGCGATGGGGGAAAAATTGATGAAAGTAGAAGAAGAAGCACTCGTCCAAGTACACGTGAAAAAGGAACGCAAGGTCGAGTAAATTTGGTCCCTTTCTTGATCCGAGGTGTCGTTTGGATTAGTACATCGAGCAACAAATAGACAGAAAGGGAGGCTCTGTTTGGCTCGACGAATAATTTGGCTGGCCAGGAACAAATTTTTGTTAATTCAGAACCAAGGGCGGTGATATATTTCTTGTGCCCACTTTCTGTTCTCCCCTCTGAGATGCACGGAACCTCTCCTGCTTCTTTGCTTGGTTACATAAGCGTCCTTGTGTACTTCCTCTAGGACGAGACCAGATAGCCATGCCGTAAGTCAGTTATATCTTTTTATATAGTAAAAATATATAAAAATACGAAATTTTTTTTAAATGCTGGGACACGACATTTTAATGGTGAGATAGTGACATGTCAAATTAGCTCATATTAGCTTACTTTATTTGCAGAATCTAGGACTGAAGTAATTAACCTGTAGCCCCGTAAAAAAACATAATAAATTCAATTAGAAAGCTTTATTTTCAATAAGAAAACGTATTTAAGGATAAAAATTTAAAAATATAATTTAAAAAAATAATAACTTGAGTCATTTCGGGTAAACTGACTAGACTTGTGAACTAAGTCGTGCGAATGAGATTACCTTGTGAAAAATAAAAAAATAATTCACAACCAACCAAATTCTTGAACTGAACCTTTACAGCGAGATTACCTTATAGAAATCAAACTGGAAAAAAAATTATAAAGCATGTATCTCAAGTAGCCCATTGTTGAAGGGAAAAAAAACAATAAAAAGTAAAGAAAAAAATTGTGTCGTATTGGGTTAACCCGGTAAATCTGCGTCTTGAATCATAAGATTGAGATAACTTAATAGAAATCAAACTGAAAAAAATCATGAAGCCTAATTTCAAACCAGCTAAACTTACAACCCGAGTAATGAGAACGAGATTACCTCATAAAAAGCAAATAAAAAAAATCATAAAGTTTAATTTCAAACCAGCTAAACTTACGACTCGAGTAATGAGAACGGGATTACCCCATAAAAAACAAATAACAAAAATCATGAAGCCTATCTTTAAACTAATCCATTGTTGGGCGAAGAAATCAGAAAATGATTTTAAAAAAATAAAATAATAATAATAATATGGGTTAACTCCACAAACTCATGCCCCGAGTGATAAAAATAAAATTGCCCCATAAAAAGTAAATCAAAAAAATTGTGAAGCACAACTTTATAACAACTTATTGTCGAATGATAAAATAAAAAAATAAACAATTAAAAAAAGCAAATAATAATAATAATAATTTGAGTCATCCTAGGTTAGCCCGACAAACTCGCGACTTGGGTTATGAACTAATATAGACGCGACTATATTTTTTATATATTTTAAGAGATTTTGATGAACCATTATGGGATGAGTATACAAATCACAACAAATTATTAGCAGTTGCATAGGTGTTTACCATCAAATTAGATCATGGGTCGAGTGAGGCCGATTATAACAAAATTATAGAATTGGCTAAAAGTATTTTACCTAAAGGGAATAGACTGAAAGAAAACTTTTATGCTATTAAATCCATAATGAAACCCTTCGACCTATGATACCAGAAAATTGACATATGTCCAAACTTCTATATGTTATACTACTTTGAAAATGCAAAGTTAACCAAGTGTAGAACATGTGAGCATGCTCATTATTAATCCAGAATTGGCAGGGGAAAGACTCTTGTTGCACATAGAAAACTTAAATACTTCTCAGTCATACCTAGACTGTAAAGGTTATTTGTGTCTCCAAATACCGATGAGCACATGACATGGCATCATTCACATGACACGATGGATAAAGTGATGGTGCATCTTTTTTGTGGTGAAGCCTAGAAATATTTTAACAGGATGCATCCTCAGTTTTCAGTGGAATCACGAGACATGCGTCTTGAATTATGTATAGACAAATTTAACCCGTTTAGGTCATCTGTTACTCCTTATTCTTGTTAACCGATAATACTCACAGTTTACAACTTGCCGCTAGGAATGTGTATGAGATTAGAGTTTATGTTTTTATCTACGATTTAACGCGTAACTTAGGTCATGAGATCAGGATGATCCCATAGAAAGCAAATTGAAATTTTTTTTTGCAAAACTTTACTTCCAACAGATCTAATATCGAAGGTTGAAATCGAAAAAAAAACTAAATTTATGAGATCGATATACAACCCAACAGGAAAGAAAAAAAAACACGAATCATAATTGTCAAAACAATCTAACATTGAACAATAAAATTTTAAAAAAATGTTGTTAAAGGGTAAAATTAAAAAAAAAACTGAATAAAAAAAGTAAAAAAATAAAATAAAACATTATCCAATAAATAATATTTATTTTAAGAATGTCTATACTCTTTAGTTTTTTTTACTATTATTATAATTGATAATGTTAATATGGGGAGTGTTGATGGGATAGCCTTGATAATGTTAATATGGTAAGTGTTAATAATAACGTTTGGTTTCAACAAAAGAACATCTTATCGCCGCAGCGACAATGTAACATTCCTGAAACACATTAGTAAGAGTTTGAGCGTTGCAACTCTTCGCTGCCAAGTAGTCTAGGGCTGCAGTGCAGTGACACATTGGCCTCCATGATACCAGCGATTCAAAACCTCATTTTCTTCTCCTCCTCTACCTCTCTCGTAACAGAAAAAAATCCACCAGACTATTTTGTAAGGGTGAATTTTTTTTTAAAAAAAATTAATTAAACCAAGAAAATTAAAAAAAAAATTATTGAAAAAACAAAACCATGAAAAAAACCAAATTAAATCAATTGGAATTTTTAAAATACTAACCGGTTTGGTTTTGATTTTATAAACCCGAAACTAAAAACACCAAACCGAACCCTAACAAAAAAAAACCGAGCCAAACTGAAACCAAACCTATTATAAGTTATAAAAAAAACCTAAAAAAACAATATAATTTTTGTTTTTTAATATAAAATAACCGAACCGAAACCAGTCGGTTTGAATTAATTTCAATTTGATTTCAGTTTACTTAGAAAAAAAACTACTTTGATTATTTTTTTTGTAATAAAAACTAAACCGAAGAAAAAAAAATCTATTTTGTGAATGCTGTTTTCCATCTAATAAATAACCAGGAGTCATCACTATTGCTTCTATTTAACCACTAACTTTCCGTTAACATTTACACACTCCTTTATTACAAAAAGAATAAGAAAATAATTCCTATTAAAATATGCTTAGCCTTCAAGGGGGCGTTTCTCTCAAAGCTGAGGTAGACGCGGTGGCAGTATTAGTATTTGAGCTTGAATTAAATGTACGGGAATCAGATTCACCGAATGTTCCAGCAGTACCGAATGTTCCAGCAGTTGAGGACATTCCTCCTGGCCTCCGAGATCTCCTATATCTAGAACCAGGAGCTCCAGGTCTGCCTGGTTCTTCTAGATTGCTAGGTTTCCTTGACAACAGGACAACAATACGTCGCATATGCGGCCGCGACTGTGGATCACCTTGTGTGCATAGCAGCCCTATATGAATACATGTTTTCACCTCTTCGGTGACTGCTGAGGATGCTAATTCTGGGTCCATAATCTCCAAACTCCTATCTTTCTTGTGGTGCTTGTATGCCTGCGCCAACAGCAAAACAAAGCTTTAAACCATGCGAAATGCTGGAAAACACAATAATAGAAATATATAATTCCACAGGTGCTTCTCCAAGTAGTAGCAGACAAGTCATTTCAGAACAGATATGCAAGGTTGCCCATGCATATTAATTGAAAATAATCCGGGCACCTCAGCTTGAAACAATTTCCCAAACCCAGCTTTGATTCACTACAATTCCATCGAATCCTATAGGTAGGCCGTAGGCTCTTCCCAAATCAGCATATTTATACTATCTGATGTCATTTTGGATTTTATAGCTTTTCCCAAGATCAAACAATATTTACCTTTCTTTTTTCCTGGTTTACGCCCAGAAAATAAGAAAAAGGTTTCTTATGTGAGAACACTTCAAAACTTAGTGATTGTGTTGCAATTTTGACTTTCTTGATGTATTATTATCTTCGACATTAAGTTATCTTTGGCCTATAGGATCAAAAAAAAAAAAAACCTTACCAGGAGCAGTGGGCAGAATTTAAGAATGAGTTCATTCAATGAATTTACTGAGTACTTCTTTCACAATTCTAACAACATTAACTTGACGTAACTTTGCCTGTATGTCAACAAGTTATCAGCCAAATTTTTGTTTCCAATTTTCTCCTAAACCAAATTCAAAGAAGGCAAAAAAGATGGTTGAAGTCTCAAACCAGCAACGATATTGAAATTCATAAACAAATATGGACAAATGAAACCTACAACACCACAAAGCGCCATGATATGAATTAGTTAAATGAAACCTACAACACCACAAAACGCCACAATATGAATTAGTTAAATGACAAACCATGTCCTTACCCAATCAAGTAGATTCTGTGCTTCAACATGCTGTTGACTAAATGTTGAATTTCTTTGGCCGCTGATCAGTTCCAGAACCAAAACCCCAAAGCTAAATACATCTGCCCCCACCGATAAATGTCCATGCATGACATACTCTGGAGCCATATACCCGCTGTTGCCAATCATAAGCCAATTATTATATCATTCACAAACTTTATACCAAGCAATCAGACTCTGTTCAAATCATAAAAATATGGCCCCTATTATGGTGGTCGAAATTTGAAAACATACTTGGTACCGGCAACACGGGTGTTGACATGTGTTTGATCTTCCGGGAACAGACGGGCCATGCCAAAATCAGCAATCTTAGGAACCCATTTGTCATCCAGTAAAATATTGCTTGCCTTGATGTCACGGTGGATGATGCAACTGTGAGAATCCTGATGAAGGTAAAGCAAACCCCGAGCAATGCCAATTATTATATTATATCTCTTCTTCCAATCAAGCTGTCCTCTTTTGTCAGATTCTGCATGAAAATCATCACTATAACTATTTTGATTGGGGCACAGCAATGTCAACAAAATATCAAGTGCACAACCATCATTTTGTGCTTTTTTATCATGTAATAATTTAGAACTCATTGGTTAGAGGCAGGTTGAAGACCTCCTTCTTCCTTCTCTCTTTCTTTTTATGAAGTCAGTGAGGGATGAGATTACGATCACACAGCCTCTACAGTTGGGCTAGAACTGGTCAAAAGAGGCATGCTACAAAAATTCCCAGTTGACCGGGGCACTCATGTTCAAAATCAAACTTTTAGAAATAGATAAGTCAAAACCTCAGGATCTTTCTCTCTCGCAAGGTGGAACAAGCTGACAAAGACACAACTTATTTATGCAACGATGATTTTAACAAGGTCTTTCAGGAATGGGTCCACAATGCTGGAACAGGTGAAGAGCAAGAAAATCATGTCTTACGAATATTTAATTCTCAAACCAGAGGTCATGACTAGAAATAAATAAACAAATCAAAACAAACGTTGGAATTTTAATCACAAAACAAATTAAGAAAATAAGATCAGTTGAAAGTAAAACCTTTTTTTTTTTAAACAGTCGTGTAATGAAGAACATGATATTGTCTTGACCATCTGTTGTTAGTTTCTTGGCACCAAAATTTAGAACATGAATGTGCGCCCCTAATTCAGCATCACAGGTCCTTTGGAAACAAAATGCTGGTTGTCATGGAAATGTTTGGTTAATTTAATCTAGTCAGGCCACTCATCAGATCAAATTGCTTTAGAAACTGAATCCATATAACAACATGATTCCTTTCTATCCACCAAAGAAAACACTTGATAATATAGATCTGCTACAACTTTCAAAGGTCTAAAAATCATTAATAACCCCAAATTGAGAAAGATAATCCAAGTTTCTTTAAATACGTTTTGCAAAAACATAAATAATCATTGAGCAATTGTAGGAGAAGAGATTGAAACTTAAACATGCTAGTGTTATTCAATTGAACTTAGTTCATCTCATAGAAGAGCAAGTGGGAAAGTAATGTCACAAAACATGAAAAGGAAAAGGAATCCTAGAATAACAAACTTTTAACTGGCACTTACTGAACAGAAGCTTGTCAAGGCTCTCATTGGCAACATACTCGTAAACCAGTAGCTTTTCCACACCATGTGCACAATATCCTAACAAATTTACAATATTTCGATGCTGGACTCGTGCTAATAGCTTTGCCTCATTCATGAATTCTTTCTTCCCCTGATTTGAACTGTGAGACAGCTTCTTCACTGCAATCTCTCTCCCATCATCCAACTTCCCCTATTTAAAACATTCCAGAGTTAGAAGAACACTCAATCGCCTTCTTTCCCTTCCTAGAGATCTAGGAACCCTTGCCTCGTCAAGATTGGGATTAAAGTTCAGGATCTACAGAAGATTGGAATAACTTGCTAGCTTCCTGTGCGCGCGCGCGTGCTCGTGCCAACAGAGATATAGGCCTTTTCCCCTTGAACAAGTTATATAACGAAAAATATCCTCTAACTAATTCCGCACCGAGAGCATCTATTCTCATTAGTATACAAGTATAACCCTTTAAATTACAAGATCTTAAACTTGTTTCGCGCAGTTGGATAATCAGGTTGATTGTTTTTCTTCATGGCTAGTGGCCACAATTAGTCTCATTTCAAAAAGTCTTATTCAATAACACGAAACATTCTAGACAGAATTGGCAGAACTTGATGTAGCAAATGCCATTTTGTTAACGTTATATAGGCTATATGTCTATGTGATACCAATTATATGCATGATTGTGTTAAGGATCCAAAACGCGGTGGCAGACAATATAATGACAACAATATTTATTAAAAAAAATAATAATGATAAACTGATACAAATAACCATCAATTCTTCCTCTCAAGCACAGGAAGAAAAAAAAAACATCAACTCTTGAAAGGAAAAACCAAAAAGAGCATGATAACTCTTCGAATTCTTTTGACCAAACAGAAATTGGAATTCACTAACACACCCAATTAAAGAGAAATATTTACCTTGTATACAGGTCCAAATCCACCTTCACCGAGCTTGTGAGTTGGGTGAAAATCTTTGGTAGCAGAGAGCAAAGTCTCAAAAGAAAACTGCTTCTGTTCCTGTTCAGCAATCTTCTCCAAGTCCTCCTCTTCTGGTCCCTCTGGTCAAACAAATCACATACCAAGAAACCAAGCAGTTAGATCATCAATGGGTCATGCACATAGCATCTTAGAACTTAATCCAAGAGAATGGACTGGTTTTCTTAATTACCTTTGCTTGAGTTGAGCTTGAAAGGCTTCATCAGATTCTGCAAGAAATTATTGGGCTTCGTCATAGTTTTCAAGAATTGCTAAAAGAAAAGACCACGGGAAAGTACTGTTACAGGTGATGAACACTAATATAGTCAAGTGAAGTATGTGGTTTTGACTGATTTCTGGGTGTTCAGGTTTTTGATATTCTTGGTTGGAAAGAGAAAGCTGGATCGACTCTTCTTGAGATTTTTAATTATTGTGTTTTTTTTAATGATTTTGAGGTGTTTTTGTCTGTGCTGGCGATGAGAACACAAGATGATCCCTCAACCGAAATAGGGTACGCTAACCCTGGATGTTAATGTCACCTCTCCTTTTCTGTCCTTTATTTATCCCGATCATCGTACTTTTTTTTCTTGACTTCATCAAAGTTTTTTTTCATATTAAAAAAAAAATGTTGCTACCAGGAGCGTAGCGCGTTCTAGTGCAATTGCTATACACCGTGTTTTCAAGGGTGGTGATGTGTTTCTTGTGGAATGAGACATTGATTCGTTCAAATATGATATATAACCCCAACAACTCGATTTAATTACCTAAAAGATAAATTTTAAAGGGTATAGTTTAACTGATAAAATTCTAATTAGATTTTAAATTAATTTTTTAAAAATTATCAGTTCGAGTAATATAAATTTTAAAATTATTAAAACTTATATAGTTGTTAATTTCAAAACTTGTAAAATTAGTCGACGTGCACTAGTAAATTAATGTGAATATGCATATTAATAACATTAAAAAAGAAAAACCAAATGGTCAACTGAATAATTCTTGTTTTTGTCTTCCTTCCTTCGAGCACGAATTCATGACATAATCATATAGACAAGACAGGATTGTGCATGCTTTTTATCCACATGAAAGTTTACAATACCCCCCTCCCCCCTCACACACACAAACACATACACGTAAACACACGTTTCTTAGATTGTTTTAATTTGATTGTACTAAAAAATTATTATTATGATGTATTTTAAATAAATAAAAAAACTATATTTTTAAACACTTCTAAATTAACCGATGGATGGGGGGCATGACTGTCCTTTTGTTTTGAAAGCATAGAAGCCGGAATTGAATTGCAGTTTCACCAGGTGATCGGCATTGAGAAACCACATCAATTGGATTGGTTAAAAGGGTATCGCATGGAATGAAGAGTTAACCACTACCTCCTTCGGGTCATGCATCATAATATCATAGATAATATAAAACTATTGACAGAACTTTGTTTTAAAATTTAAAATTTTATTTCACATGGTATTAAAAAATTTAAAATTAATAATCTAAAAGTAAAATAATTCAACCCCACCGCCCTTGTTTCTTAAATAAAGTCAGTGTACATGATTGTAATAAACACAGGAAACAGGTTGTGTGTACAAAGAGAGACAATACTCAATTAATGAGATAGAGACAGGGAGGATGGAGGGAGGAGGACCGGTAAGATAGCAAATACAATGAATCCAAGCTCGTGAGAAATTGAAAGGTGTTTGGAATTATTCAAAGCATGGAGGTACGGAAGTATGGGGGAGATGGAAGTCGGAGGACTTGGAAGAAGGAATAGAGAGAGCAAGTTGTTCTATTCAACTTGTCATTCAATTATGAATGAACTTCTGTCACTTTACCTATACTCTAAACCGCGTGGAAAAAAAATATTGTACAAAAGTGTTTTCCTCATTTTTTCTTTATATTATATTTATTATTGTTATTATATATATATATATTATAAATATATTACTTATTATTACCTATAATCTAAACCTTGCAGGAAAAACATTGTGTAAGTTCACGGTGTTTTTTCTATTTTCCCCTTATATATATATAT
>Ga0325400_1006791_pt1 | contig 10911 bp, 5 predicted proteins | sample PopdelMetagenome_2_FD_205662 | JGI IMG/M metagenome (GOLD analysis project Ga0325400, IMG submission 205662) | Populus deltoides microbial communities from Bellville, Georgia, United States - Xylem-PdKOR-R1 | ecosystem: Host-associated > Plants > Phyllosphere > Stem > Wood/Secondary xylem...
TGGGTGTTGGGCTTAATATAATGGGTTGCACTTGTTTGGTTCAGTGCTTAGGGAAGGCAAGAAGAATTGATGATTTGGTTAAAGTTTTTAATGTTGCGATTGATGGAGGGGTTAAGCTGGACGATAGGTTTTGTGGGTGCCTGCTCTCTGTTGTATCGTTATGTGATGAGAGTGAGGATGTTGCTAAGGTCCTAGCTTGTTTGAAGCAAGCTAATCCAAGGTTGGTTGCCCTTGTGAGATTGATTGAAGAAGAAGAAACTAGCTTTGAGACCCTAAAAGAGGAGTTTAGGGCTGTTGTCAGCGGCGCCGTGGTGGAAACAAGAAGACCCTTTTGTAATTGCTTAATAGATATATGTAGGAAGAGAGATCTTCATGGGAGAGCACATGAGCTGCTCTATCTGGGAACCCTTTACGGATTATACCCAGATTTACACCACAAGACTGTAAAGGAGTGGAGTTTGGATGTGCGCTCACTGTCAGTGGGTGCAGCTCACACTGCACTTGAAGAGTGGATGGGGACCTTGACCAAATTCGTGCAGCGCAATGAGGAATTGCCGGAGTTATTTTCAGCTCACACGGGTTCAGGAACTCACAAGTTCTCACAAGGCTTAGCCAATTCATTTGATTCCCATGTGAAGAAACTTGCAGCACCTTTTAGGCAGAGTGAAGAGAGAGCAGGTCATTTCGTGGCCACTCGGGAGGATTTAGTAACCTGGGTGCAATCAAGGATTCCGTCTTCGGTTACAGCATGAACCGCAATGTAACTGCACAGCCCAGATGGTGCGTGGAAATTCGTCCTACTGTATGACATCAGATGAAATAGGATGCGCGCCATCATGGTGCTTCTGTTCTGTGGGTGCTTGTTTGGTTTCAATTTATTCTGGATGCTGGAAAATGTTATTGAGATATATATGAAATACGATGATGGTGTTTGCTAATGGCTATTTTGAGGCAACTGCAATTATATTCATGCCAAATGCACTCAATGATACTTCCTAATTGTTTAAATAAATAGATCAAGCTGCTCTTTTTGTTTGTGATCATTATTATTTGTATTCTTGAAGATTGGATTGCAATTACGTGTTTCATCGCATGCAAGCATCACAATTATTGAGTCAAAAATGAATTTTTGAAGCACAATCTGATAATTGCTATGATGCCTTCAATTTAATTATAACAAAGGCCTACATAAGATGGTTAACAATCTTTTTAATCTTAACCAAACATTTGTTTGAATGCTAACTATTTTACATTAAATTTAATGACTCAAATCAGAAGTAATGTGATGAACGAACCTCGTGGAAGCCAAACCAAACCGCACCGTGGAAATAGAACTACCTCCTCACTTCTTCATCCCCTACATCCATCCTTATTTCATACTGTAATTACAGCTTTCGGTTCCCTTTGGGGCAGTTGCTGCTGAGAAGTGTGGCCTTCTGCAACAATTTGTTTGTACAGGCAGAAGATAAAAATTCCACACAAGGAATGTGTAGAAACCTCCTTTTTTCTATTAAACCGCAGTGGAGAAATCCACCTTCAAAATTACAACTCACCTTTAACTAGGCATTCTCCTAGTTCAGTATACCCACCCCCAACCCCAGATTACAACCATCCCCCCCCCCCCCCCCCCCCCTCTTTCTTTTTGCTCTAAAAGAAGAAGAAAAATGAAATGAAAAGAACGAAAAATGAAGGCAACTAGGAATGGAGAAAGCCTCCACCTGAGCAAACATCTGTCTAAACGAAGAAGGAATAGGAACTTCCTTTTCTTTTTTCAATTCCTAGAGCATTTGCTAACCCCCATCATTTCCTCGGGACATCTACGAGCTATAGACAGCTACCTGGCATTAATATTTGCCCATATCATTTGGACTTCACCCCTGTTAACCGTATACCACCCCAAGCAAATTTCCATGACCCATGAAAAATGGGTCACTGCTTACCAAAAAATCGACTTGAGAATTGGAACTGCATCCCATATTGTGTAGAAAGGTCATCGGGAATGGAAAACACTGTCCAGTGCACCAAGACTTTTAAAGGTACTTCCCCGATGACTTCCAAATTCTTCCTTCAAGTGATATTACCATAACGGTAACATCATCATGGTACTTTCGGCGATCCCCTTGCGGGATGTCCAGTAATTCATGGAAATCCATTCCTGCAGACAGTCCATGGGTGTTGAAAATCAGCACTGCTCAAACAGTTGGAAAATACAGTACATGAATCAACTAGAAAGCTTAAACTATGATAAACATGAAGAATAGAATGTACCAGTCTTATTTATTCCACATCAATAAATAATGAATAATGTTCAAAGAAAATCCCCAGAAATAGTTTGCATCTCTTAACAAACTTGGCATTTTGATATATTATAAGAAAAAAAACAAATGGAAAACACGATTAGTGGGAGAACCATAACAAGAATAGTGAGAGAACCATAACCCCCCTTGAAGACCCAAGTTGTAGAATATTATTCGCAATCACATAGCAAGCAAATATCAAAACCAGGATTCAGAGGGCAGAACAGGAAAGCATGAAGAGCAAAGGCTGGTCCCTAGATAAAAGTAGAGTTGATCTAATATCTGCTAAACAAGTTTGCAGAATCACATAAGTGGGGTGGCAGAAATTACAACGCAACATCACCTCCCATCTTATTAATATAGAGAAGTTTTTAATTATGTGGGTAGGGCATTGGGTACCCTACATTTTTCTACCAGGCTTTCTGTGAACCTGAAATGTTTCTCCACATTATATACAAGTAAAAGTGGATGTGGTATCAAGCAATTGATATGACTAGCAGAAAAAAATAAGTAGGTGTACCAGCTTTCTTGGCTGCACGAGAAAGAAGCTCCTCTATCAGGTGCTGTGCAGGGTCTCCATCAGGAAACTTCTCCATGAAACTCTCAACATGAAAAACCACTTCCTGATTTGTCAGATACTGATATAATCCATCAGAAGAGAGGACTAAAAACTGATCTCTTGGACACAGTTGATGATGATGAAGAGAAGGTGAACAGGATATGTATGGTGCGGTGCCAATATACTCATTTCGAAACATTTCCAGCAAGGCATCATTCAACTTGGGCTGTGCCAACATAAATTGTTATGTAAGTCAATAAGCATCAATAACACAAGATCCTCAACTGAGAAAAATATCTATGTTAAAGGCACGTTTGTTTTGCAAAAAAATATTTTCCCAAGGAAAACATTTTCCTGAAAAATGAGTTGTTTTCCATCATTTGGATATATCAAGGATAATAAGATGAGAAAAACTGCAATGATTGTAATGAAGCTGGCAGTAGTGCTGATAGCTATTGTGGTAGCGTTAATGATGGTTACAATTATAGCATTTATAATACTAATAAAATTGATGATAATGGTGGTGGTCAGAGGATAATAGTTGTTGTAATGGTGGTGATTGTGACAATAATGATAAAATGATAATTAATTTAATAACAAGGTGGTTGTGGTGGCAGTGGCAAAAATAGTGGAGGTGGTGGTGGTAATGGAGTTAGAGAGTTATGGTGGGATGGTGATTAAATAGTAATTATATTAGTAATAAGATGTTGGCTGATGGTGGTGGGGCCATGGTTGTGTTGATAGTGGTTATGGTGGTGGTGGTGGTGGTGGTGGTGGTGGTGGAAGATTATGGTGGGGTGGGTGGTGGTGGTGGGACTGAGGTGGTGGTGGTGGTGGTGGTGTTGATGAATATCATGAGTTATAGCATCACGGAAAATACTTTCCCCTCCTTCATAAGGTTAAAATATTTTCCTCCAAATTGTAACTATTTAGGAGTTAACTGGAAAATATTTTTCATAATTTGTTTCACACTGAAAAATGGAGGAAAACATCTTCCTAATAAGTATTTTCAGCAAAACAGAGTCTAAAAACTTGTTTCACATACCCTTTTCAGAAATCCAGCCCCAAAGGCTCTGGTAACCTTCAAACGACCTTTCACCCTGTCATTCACAATACATTGGTTATCATCTGGGTGCTCATTCTTGATTCTAATGACTTCCTGCATAAGTAGCGAAGAGGAAAACTTATCAGCCACTTCATCTATCAATAACAAGACTCACAACAGGATAAAGATTAAAAAGTTATAATTGATGCTACACATGATGAAGCAGATCCTTTTTTTCTTTTTTCCAAGTGTAACAGAAATTTGAATATCTACCCCTCATCACAGAAAATATATACAGGTGGCAAATCTTCATGCTACCAGACAAAAATATAGGAAATACGGCAACACACTTCAATAATTCCAGAACAAGACAGTGATAAAGTAATTGTGTGGTTCAACCACAACAGCAAAGTCATAGCAAGTTCAGATGCTTAATTCTCTACGCTAAATAGCAAGGCTCTCAAACTTTCATGCAACGTTAAAGGCATCAACTATTTCCATACAAGTACCTCTTCCAGACATAAACATGTGTCCCTGCCAGCTAGTTTTGAAGTTGCAAACAAACCTTGGGACCTATCATTAGAACCCATCACTCTAACAGCCTCCATACATGGTGATGACCATAAAAAAAAAGTTCTCTAAAACAGAATATCCTATCTGTCAATTCAAGCTCTTTAATGTCATCAAATTACTAAGTCTCTTTAATGTCCATCAAATTACAACATAAGAATTTCTTCTTAATTACTCTATCAGCCTTAAAAGGACAGAGAAGACAGATTTGAGGTATTTACAAGTTTTGACAATAATTTGAATTGATGGGAAAAATTATTATGTATTCATGTAACTAACACAAAAAACAGCTCAAGAAAATGTAATGAGCATTTGCACCAAATGGAAATGATTCCATCACACAAATATACTAATATATTACAGCCTACATCACACTTGAACATATATGCCCTAAGCACAACTTGATGGACCATAGAAGAATAATATCTTTTAGTTTAGCAAGCAGCAGATTGCCAAAGTGCAAGGAGGCCACAACTGTACTAGACTAGCGCAAACAGTCACTAAAGCAACAAACTTCTATATTTATGCAAGGTGAGCTTATAGCTAACTGTGCACCTTTGATGGAAGTGTTATGTCACCTCCTGTTGAGATATGGCCATGCTCTAGAACTATAAGCACATGATACAGAATCAGTTTGCTACTTGACTTTCCAAGAAAGTTCCAATCAAATGTCTACAAAGACAAGGCTGCTCCTTGCAGTAAATCTTCTACCCGGACACAACCACTGGAGGAGGGGAAAATTATACTTGGTGCAATTAATTTTAAGCAACAAACAAAGATTGACGTTCATTGAGAAACTGCCAAATACTAGGAAATGCAAACAAAATAACAAATTGAATTGAGATTGACAAAGGAAGCATCCAACATTCCAAACACTGGCCAGCTATGAAAATGAAACTTACAAGGAAGCTTCCATGCATCTCCCGTGTTCCTATCCTAAAAGAAGATATAAAATAACAAACAGGGAAAGTACAATGAAAAGGAGAGGATATGTGGCATGCCACTCCATAACATGAAACAAAACGAGGCAGATTTATTCTAACAATTTAATTGTGATATAAAAGTTTCAAATGCAAAATGCTTTTGTTTAGCAAACAGTAAAATAAGAGGAACTGCAGAATATAATTTCCAAATTTCAGATTGTTTAAATATCATGTCCACATGTTAAAGAATGAGATTTTTTACAACATCTAAAATCTACAAGTCAAAATAGAGCATACACTTTAAAACAACTATGGTAAAACAAAAAAGGGAAAAACAAGTCAGCCTGCAACTTGTCATACAACAAGCAAGGTCAAAAGAGCAATAAATTCTCCCGGGATCATGCTTTAATATCCCAAGTTCTAGTAATTAAGGAATCAACATCGAGAGCTAAAAAATCACAGGATAAATAGTTTCTTGGCATCATTAAGGGTTAGTGCAAGGTTCTCGAGGAAAGAGGATTGCTTGAAAAGACAACTAAAGATGCCCTCCAATCTATGATTGTAAGTCGTAAAGCCAAACTGTCAAAACTAGAAAGAAAAGAGTCAAAAAGGTATGAATGTGGAACCAAAGAGTCATACCACATCAAAGTATCAAAATCTAACCTTGGGCATTTAAGTAACATTCCAAGTAGAGAACTGGCATCACTAAGATACTGAAGGAAAAAAGCAAATAACTACAGAAATGCATGAAACTGTTGTAGGATATGGATACCGTCCTGCATTTGAAAGACTCAACAAACACCCTGATGACTAGATGTTACTCATAGATCAGCTTAAGGATCTAAAGAAAATATTTCTTAAACTGAAATTCTAGACACCTTTGCACATAACTTCATGGAGCTTATTGTGCAACATGATAGTAAAAATCAAAGCAAATATATGAATAGCAATACCAGTATTATCCTAATGATTCTAAGCACCAGCCACTGTTCAAGGAAAAAGTAAGATTATTAACTAGTTAACATACAAAGCCAGCCCACCATGGAATTTCTACCAATATAAAGTCAACATCGTATACAACTAGGTAGTCGGCAGTAATCAAAGACAGCATACAACCATTAATAAAACTAGATGAGCCAAGTAAAGTTGATTTACCAGAATTGAAAACTTACTTCTTCAATGCTTGTGCTGTGATCAGTAGATAGCTGCAATGCAGTCAATCTCGTTTCAATTATTGCCTCCGTGCTCAGTTCATTTTCACACACACTAGAACCAACTTCTTGTGGCTCATACTGGGCAACAATTGCCCTGCTATCACCCACATTCATCACATACACATCTTCATCCCTCATCAACACAGCCAGCAAACACGAGCCCATCAATGCCAACTCCGGATTGGTATCCAACACCTTATCTGTCATGTCCAAGTACGCTAATTCAGTCACCTCTAACGCCCTTGACAATGCCCCCAAAACCAAATCATGGTCGACAGGTCCCGCCTTCCATTTCCTCTTCAAAACCCTTTCCTCTACTTTACTACTCTCCACCTCCACCTTCCCCTTACCCTCCAATCCGAACTTCCACGGAAACAACTTTCTCTCCTTATGTTTCGACAAACCTTGTTTCAATTTTGACAACAGTAACCACCTTCTGCTAACAGCTGACCCTGCATTACCTACACTAATCGCATCATCAACAGAAAAGGCAAATCTATCAGACCCGGAAAGATCAAGCCCATCTTCCAGATCATCCTCCGCTAGGAACTCCCATAACCGCCTCCTCCGGGTACTAGCTGTCCCCTCCGTCTCCTCTGGTTGAAACGTAACCCTCTTCACTCTATCCTGATTTACCGCATTAGATTCCATTCCACAAGATAAGCCGTCGCCGTCCTTTTTAACATAAATTTCCTCTAATGGATCCGCTTTTGACACCAAGTTGCATTCACTTTTGACAATTAGATCCTTCACGTCACTTGCACCACTCTTTTCCACTAATGGGTCTGTTTTATTTTCAATTCCTTCCACATGAATAGTATCTTGAGGCTCCTCTTCAACAACCTCCCAAAACAAACCTTGAAGTTCATTAAAAACAGCTCTATATAGATTCCCCATCAAGAACTCCGGCGCATCAGGTCCGTTAAACCCATCATAAATCCCAACAAACAACCACCCGTGTTCCTCCGATACAACCACGTGCACCCTATCCTCTCCTGCCTTCCCTAACGCCCACTGCACGTTTTCCCCTTCTTCTCTCCCCTCCATCTCCCCTACAGTCCCCGAATTCTCCCTCCGGTTCACGAAATTCAACACCGGAACAACCCACGGCCGGCTCTTCTCCGAAATATTCCGATACATAGCCTTCTTAAACCCCGACATGCCCTTCCCCCTCCTCTTCTTGTTTTTTACATAAATGCCACCAAGTGGAGCCGAGAAATGCACCCGCCCGCCACTTCCATCGGTTGTTCCACTCGTACTCGGGTCAAGCGGACCCGACAATGCGCCTCTCTCAATCGGACCCGACAAAAAAAACCCTCCCCCTCCACGTGGCACTGGCTGTAACGGCAACGCGCTAAACGACGCCGTGCTCTCAAATCCATTCACATTATTCACAATACTGCCAGTATTATTAGCCCTTGCACCTCCAGCAGAATAAGTAACAAAGCCGCCAGTATTGTTCGAAGAATTAATAACATCAATGGCATCGTCGTAAATATTGTCAAGTTGGAGGACGGTTCTAGGAGTGGAGGTGTTAGCAGAAACGGAAGCACCGGAAATGGACTTGAAGCCGGTTTCGGGTACGGGCCGGGCCGGTGAGAAACGGAGAGAGTGGGAAGGAGAGACAAAGCGATCGGAGGGAGTAGGAGAGAGAAAGCGGTTAGAAGATCGGACGTAACAGAATGAGTGGCCTAGGGTTTCATCTAACGGCTCAGAAGCAGTGAAAATCAAGTCCTGTTGGTTGTTGTTTGGCGGTTTGAAGCAAGGGAAGAGTGTGGAGAGTCCACTTCCCATCACATTTGATAGTCTCCTCTCTCTATCTCTCCTCCACTTTCTGTTTGGAAGCTCAGAAAAACAGAGAAAATGAGAGAGAAAATTGAATCTCTCTTTTCAAGTTTCAAAGAGAAAGTAACTAAAGTGTAGGGGGCGAGAGAGTGAGGAGACTTGTTGATTTTCTTTTCTTTTCTTTTCTTTTTTTATTTCATAGAGGGAGGAAAGGGAGGGGGGAGAGAGTTTTTGAGAGAGTGAATTTGAAAATTGTTTTTCTGTTTCGGTGATCTGTTGGGTGCAGTTGTTGTTTTTTGGTTGACGGTTACACCTGGCGATTTTTAGCTACGGGTTTGTGGGGTCCCGGCAAGGAGCCAGAGGATAATATGTGGGGTCAAGTTTGGGCAAGCCACGTGGCAAAGCGTCAGACTGGTATTTTTGACGTTCAGCATTGAAATGAATGTGTGTTATGTGGGCTTGTAAGGAAAAAGTGGTTGAGTCAACGAGAATGAGTTAGCTTTGGATGGACTGGAGTTGTCTGTCCCTTTTGGACTGAGAGGGGCGTTTTTGTCTTCCTAGCTTTTGCGTGAGGCGGTGATCTTCGTTTTTGGGAAAAGCCCGGGCCCAAAACGGGAGTGGCATTGCATCGCATTGACAGTTATGCCCTTAAGAGTGTGTAGCCATTGATCTTTAGATTTTTTTTAATGCTAAGAACACTCCTTCATCAATGCACGGTAAAACCAAATATTGCATAGTAATAGTAATATAGTAATTACATATTAATTTTGATTCTAAATTAAACATATTAGATGTTCTAAATTTGTGTTTTATAATATTTTATTGACTGAGTATTAATATCTAAAGAGATGGGGATCTTTTTTAGTTAAAAATCGAAAATGTAATTGAAACACTCTTAATTTGTTTAGTTAAAAAAATAGCCAAATTATGTATTTATTCTTATTAAAATAATATGAATTTTTTTCTGTAATTTATTTTTTAGTCTGTGTTTGGATGAGAGGTAATTTATACTCTTTTTTTTTATAAAAAACATGTTTTTATAACTTTTAAAGGTATATTTTGTTTTTAAAAAATATTATACCTTTAAAAAGAAATCATCGCATCTCCAAATAAAATACTTTAATATGGAATAGTAAAACGGGAGAAGAAAAAATAAAGGGTAGTAATGTCACGAAAGAACAACCACAAGGGCCATGGAATATAAAACAGGGTGCCCCTGACCTTGGCTGGGCCCAAATCCAACCTAAGAAAAGGGCAATCACACATCTGCATCGCTGCTGCTGCTCCTGGTCAGGTATCTTTCATTGCCATGTCATCAAACAGTACATAAAACGTTGGACGACCAGGATTGAATCTGGCAATAGGGTGAGAAAGCTGTGTTTGTCTTGGCATATGAGAAATCTATCAGAGGAGGAATCGAAGGACACGAATTCCTCTTCACCCATCTTTGCCTTGCATCATCTAGAGCTCCTATTAAAAAAATAATAAGCAATTTTTATGAAATAAAAGTTCTTTTTTTATTATTTTAATAAATTAATGTTAAAAAAAATTTTAAAAAAAATATTTCATATATTTTCAAATAAAATACATTTTAAAAAATAATATTTAACACACCTTCAAACAAACAATCAGTGACTGTTAGGCGCAGCGGTTGAATAACAGTCTCGCTAATTTTAGAAATTCTTTCTTGCTTTGAAATAATATACTAATATTAAAAATAAATAAAAATATTATTTTTAAAATATTTTTAAGCGGGAAAAACATTTGAAAAGAGCTGTCACATTCTGCACTTACTCTATCACTGTGCAGCTAAGTCTTAGTTAGTTCATAATAATAATAATAAATTAATAATAATATATAAAAAAAAAAACAATCAAATTCCATTCACAAGCAATTAGTGTTTTAATAAATACTTTATTTACTACCTTATCCAATGGCGGTTTTAATTATCATGGGAAGTCTCGCACCGAGTCGAGAGCTTTCTTCCCGGTAGTCAAAAAATAAAAAAAACCCACTGTAATAATTTATCTATTGAATATTCTTTTCATTAAGTTTGAGAGAGAGAGAGAGAGAGAGAGAGAGAGTCAAATAAATAAAAAGGCGAATTTTGCATGTGAAGGCGGGAAAATCTTTCTCCCACTCTCTCTCTCTCTCTCTCTACCTTTGGCTGCAAGTCAAAGGGTTTGTTGGTCGATACGAATTTTTTAAGAGGAACGACAAAGAGTATAAAATGTCACGCGAAGCGTGTGAGAGCCCCCCGTGCATGGATGCGCGCGCGCGCGCGCGCGCGCATATGGGCGTCTGGAGTGCACAAAACGTTGGGTTAGTAACATGGCCGCAATAAAGAGCAAGTTGATGCGTTAAAGGTTGAAGAAAGGGAGAGTTGATTACCTAGCTAATCCTGAATCATTGTACTCTAAGTACAAATTAGGATCATGTGGGTCAATATTTCATGTTTTTGTTGGATCAAATTATTGACCAGGGATGGCTTGTGTTTCCATGCTTTGCGAAGATTCTT
>Ga0325400_1006792_pt1 | contig 10910 bp, 3 predicted proteins | sample PopdelMetagenome_2_FD_205662 | JGI IMG/M metagenome (GOLD analysis project Ga0325400, IMG submission 205662) | Populus deltoides microbial communities from Bellville, Georgia, United States - Xylem-PdKOR-R1 | ecosystem: Host-associated > Plants > Phyllosphere > Stem > Wood/Secondary xylem...
TTTTTGCAGGCGAGAGAGGACCAGTGTGGCTGCTAGAATGATCCACGTGGCATCGTTTTATATGTTAGTGTGGACAAACGTCTGTGACAAATAACAGTTTTGTGGTTTGTTTTTTATAATAATTTTATATCCGTTCTTTATTTTTAGAAGGCAAAACTGCATGAGATACACACTTCGGCATATTGGCCAAATTAGGGTCTAAGAATGCTGGTAGCCATGTTAATAGTGGAAGAAATTAGTAGTGTAAATTTGTGCGGCTGTAAGTTTGTCAAAGAAAAATCAGTAGCATAAATTATTAACGAATATTGGCTTGACGATGGAATATCCAAGCCAGGCAGGAAAACTCGTCAGAAATATAGGCAGACGAGAACTGGGGCTATCGAGGAATTCAGTAGCAAAGACATTGGTAGCCTGCACGCAGAGGCAAATTCGGTAGCGCAGGAATTGGCAGCCTGCACGTAAATGCGAATTCGGCAGCGTATAGCAGCTTGTGCAAGTCAAGGGCTTGACTTGGCACGATCTGAAACTTGGATGAAGGACTGTTCAAGGCATGTGAATGACTCAACAGATGACGCAGCAAGAGCTGGCAGATAGGGCTACCAGGTGGGTATGCAGAACGTGGGTAGTGGCAGTTATGGATATCCAAGATCATGAGATCATAGGGGCTGAACATGAGGGCTGACTAGGGGTTGCTCTCAACCCACTAAAGATCATGGGGGATTATGGGGGGAAACTTCCCACTACTTGGTAGATAATGGGGTCACTATGTTCATGGGTGAACATGGGTGAGATAATGTCCCACTACTTCCTTAAAAGTAGGAATGGGGGGTGTGCCTTGTAAATGCTTGTTTATAAATAATTGTTGTAGCTTTTGGTTGAGGGGGCGGCATGTATGGGCATGCAGCAGCATGCGTGGAGGAATGCTCAGCATGTAGAGGCATGCAAGAACATGTACAACACTAGTTAGAGGTAGCTTGGTGTAGCATGCAATCTTTGTGCATAGCACACATACGGATTTGTGTAAAGTCCCTTTGTTTACGAGATCAATAAAGGTTGGGAAAGAGTTTCTATAAAGCTTGTTGTGCACTTTGATTCTTATTCTTACTTGTGTATTCCGCTTGCTTAGTTACTAGGCAAACACGAGCGGGATTGGCGAGGGAAGGCTGAGTCTAGCGAGGGATTAGGCTATCGCACGGGTTTATTCGCGTAGCGAAAAATTACCCCGTGACAGTTTCCTCCATTTAACTTTTGAAATGAAATTTGATAAACCATGGTATCTGTTCAGTAGCTGAAAAATAGTTTTTTTTAATACATTAAAAAATATTTTTTGGTTTTTGACTTATACATATAAAATAAATTGATATATAAATTTTTAATTTGTTTAAAATTTTTTTATGTTTATTAAAAGAATAAGGATGAAATCTGGTATATGAAAAGGTTGAGCGAGGATAAAATTAAAAAAAAATCAATTTCATAAATTATTTTAAATAAAATAAATAATAATTAAAAAAACATGAATCAAAATAAACACATAAAAAGTTGAAAGGTAATGAAATTATAAAACAAGTTTTAATTTTATAAATTATTTTAAATAAAATAAATAGCAATTGAGAGAATGAGGATCAGATTTAATAGATAAAAAAAACTAATTAAAAAAATAAGGACCATATAAAAATCAAAATAAATTAAATTTAAGAGATAAAATTAAAAAAAATTCAATATATATAGCAATCAAAAATAATTTATAAAATAATAAAAAAATTAATTAAAAAAATAAGATAAAAGACATCACACCATTTATGAATAGAATTGACTAGTTTTGTTTTTTTGGGTAAGAATCAAATTTTTATTATTATAGAAAAATAAATGTGTAATTATTGTCAACATATTTTTTAACATTGAAAAAAAATTAATTGTAAATCAAAAAATATAAAATGTATATATTTAATAAACAAATAATTAATTATATGTACCAATAAATATAAAAAAGAGTTGTAAATACTAACCCAAAATTGAATAGAAAAGTTGAAAATAAATACAAATTAAATTATCTAATCTTACACGTCTAGGAGCTCTTAATTTATTTATTATTTACTTTATTATATGGCAATTGAATGATTTTTAATGAAATATAATCTTATCTATTTAATATAAAAAATTATAATTAAGCTTTAAGAAAAATATGAAGAACCATATAAAAAAAAGCATTTTCTAATATTAAAGAAATTATTAGAACCTTATCTGAAAATAAATTTAAAATCAAAAGCATTTAATGGATTAATATCCTAAATATTATTTTAATTATTTTAACCTATTGGATTTTATATAAGAAAATTAAAAAAATTAACATTTATAAATTAGGTGGGTCAGCACCTAGCTAAAAAAGATAATGTTAGGTACATGAGGTTATGTAAGGCTAGGCCTGCTTGCCTAGCTTTCTAGTATTTTTTTTTTTAAAATGGTCAAACAACAGTTTGTTTTGAAACATGCAAAAAAAATTATAACAGACAACCAATCATGTGTTGTAGAAATGTTTTGGCCATCAAAGGTGACCGAGAAGTTGGGCCAACGGTTTTTTTTATTTTATAGCTCATTTTTAGCCTATTTTTACCATAAAAAATCTCTTAAAAACCCTCATAAACCTAAAAGTTTTCTAAGCGTAGATCTCTTTTTCAGTACTATTGATGGAAAATAAATCATTACCAATGAACTCTTTTCTCTAAGAGGAACTCACTAAAACCAAGTTTGGTATTTTTAGTGATCGGAATGTAGCCAACTAAACATTCTCTCCACTCGTCATTTTTTTATGATTATCTATCTCTAATCTCAACCTCATAAACTAAAAATGAACAAAATAAGGTATTTGACCAAAAATTAATTTTCAAAAGCTAAATAAACTAAAAAAGAATGAAAAGGAGATTGTTGGATCAAAGAATTTTTTTATGCAAAGTTATCATTGGCTACTAATTTCTTTGTTTTTTACAATTTAGTCATGCTACTTAAAATTTTGACTCTCAATTGCAAATTACATAAAATTGGTTATTAATTTGGCCATAATAGGATGCAATAAAAGAGAAAAGAACTTTAAAAATAAAATAATGTTTTTTTAAAAAAACAATGAACCCGTAATGTAATGTGTTTGTGTCTATTAGGAGTGTTCAAAAAAACCAAAAAATAGATTAAACCGAGAAAACTGGAAAAAAAATAACCGAAAAAACTGAACCGTGAAAAAAACTGATTAAACCGATTAAAATTTTGAAAAAACCGACCGGTTTGGTTCGGTTTTGGTTTTTTAAGTCTGGAACTGAAAAAACCGAACCGAACCGAAAAAACCGAGCAAAAATCAAGCCAACCAAAAAAACCGAGCCAAACCGGTTTGAACCAGTTTTTTTTCTAAAAAACCAAACCGAACCGAAACCGGTCGGTTTGAACCGGTTTCGGTTGTTTTTTTAAATTCGGTTTGGTTATTTTTTTTGATAAAAACTGAACCGAACCGAAAATAAACACCCCTAGTGTCTATAATAAATAAACAATGAAAAATCACAATGCAAAAAAGGCATGTTGTTCTAGTTTTTTTTATAATGGAAGGAAATTTATTATCTAAAGAAATGTCGTTTTAGATTCATTGAAACTTGTTAAATATGTTGCTTTTACTTCTCACCATTCTAATAATTTCTTATTCCTTTACTCTTCACTCATTTAAAATCTTTTATTTCTACACACAAACAAAAAAGGTAAATTCATAGCAAAAAAAAAATAATAATCAATAGTCATTATAATTTCTTATGTGTTGTTTGTTCTCATAAATCATTCTTATAATTTCTTAGGCCTCTATTCAACTCTTATTTAAAGATTTTGTTTCCACGTGCAACAAAAAAAATTAAATTCCTATCAAAGAAATCAATAGCCGTTAAATTTTTATATATATTGTGAATAATCAATCTAATTATTTATTGGCGATATTATTATGATGTAAAAAAACTAAAATTACCTAGCCTTTCACAGTAAACATAAGCATAGTGCAATGTGGATTTGCACAATGCATTTCTTTTTCTTATTCTTTTTTTCTTGGAAGACATGACTTAATGATCACCTTGCATATTTTTTCTCCTTTTTTTCCATTCTTTCTCTCTTGCCAACAAAAACAGATAAGTGTTACTTTTCTTTCTTTTCTCTCTCCCTCTTAATACTCTTAACACCAACAAAGCCTCTCTTTCTCTTTATCTTCTTTATGTTTTTTTTTTTTAATTTTATTAGTTGATATTGATAGGTTTTGTGTTTATTTTTGTCAACATGGATAATTGAAGAAAAAGAAATGGATCTTCATTTAGCCTTTGCCTTGGTTGGAGACATGATTAGAGTTATCTATCTAGAATCTCTAGCTTTTTATATCATGGTTGATGATTAGAACAATGATACATACAACATGTATAATTTGTTTAGATTGTGTTTTGGATTTCCCTTTATTTATTTTGGTTGTTTTCTAATTTCATAATCGGAAGAAATAATAGGTTTAATAGGTTATGACGGGTATGAAAAGAGATGCCAAGGCAAATAATAAAAGTGGGGTGGACATGTCAAATTGAATGGAAAAAAGTTAGTTTTGCTATTTCTCTACCTCTTGAAATCAATTTTAATTTTCTTCTTTCCTCAATTTGACCTATGCAGAGGACAAATTATGTTTTTCATTATGGCTTCTTTTTTTAAATGACAGTGAAAATTCAAAAAAACTTTGTAACAAGCATTTGGTGTTGCTTATTGTTGTCTACCTATTATAGGTTTCTCTCCCATCCTGGTTCCTTTCTTGCCTTCTTCTTATGATTTAAATTTTGATTAGGATTTATTATTCCAATTTTGTTTTGGTTAGTCAAATTTCATAGGTTTTTATCTTTTATAATGTTTAGAGTCGTGTGTCAATTTGGGTTGCAATTAGCTTTTGCTCGATTTGATTTGTGTTTTTTCTTTGGAATCATAGATATTGTGCATTTTTTGGTATGTCTTTTTCTTGCATAATTCATGTTTGTGTTGGTCTATAATAAGTCACCGAATTTGTTATGTGTTTGTGGTTGATGTTCTAATTTTGATGTACTTTTATTTATTTGTAAAACAAATCATTTAAGATATGATATTATGATAAAGCTCCAACTCCATCACAAGGTCTATGCATCTTGAAATTTAATTATTTTTTTATAGATATTAATATTAAATAGTCTTTGTTAATTGAGAACTTAACTCCTATTCTTTTAAGCATTTGTTTGTTTTTCTGTTTGATGAAAAATTTATTTATTTTTGTGTTTTTAAATGCACTTCACTTCAGTTGTCAACCTTTGAGTAACATACTAATGCACCTTTATTATGCTCTTTCATTTTTGTTTATTACCTTTTCATGTTGTCTTTTCAGCATCCAATACAGATTTTTATATGTGTAAAGGACGTCAATGTTTGTTTGCTATTCTCTTCGTGTTTCATTTGCTTGTATATATATTTTGTTTTTTCTTGTGTGATTAGTGGTGTTTTCTTGAATGAAGATTCGTACAAACATTATATCTATAAAATGAAGGTAGGTGTAAAAGTTCATGGAAAGACAATTAAGTACAATATTAAAATCTTTAATGTTCACATTTTTCTTTTGTTAATGTTATTATTGTGTGCTCTTGCTTAGTTATTTTTGACATATAATTGGCTAATATAATTTCATACCAAGGTAAAATATGGTACGGTGATAAATCTAAAGCCAATTTAAGGTTATATAAAATGCCGAGGGAAAAAGAGAGAGTGAAATATTGGAACCAAAGGTTGATTCTATGAAAATGTTGTTGGAAATTAGTTTTTTCTAAAGAAATATTGAATGTTGTTTGATAAAAATCCAACACTTGATTTTATAAAAATACTATTGCTTGATCTGAGAATAAATATATCTAAGCTTTACATGAAATTTTAAAGAAAATATTACCAATTTGTAGAGTTTTAGTGTAGTTATGTTATACTAACAAGGAATAAATCGACATATAGAAGCATACTTCATTCATAAAAGCTTAGTACATATCTCGTTTAGACATTGTTTAAAGAATGAAGAGCTTATGACTATATTTTGGTGAGTCAAAACCAGATTGTTTTATTGACATGAAATCCAAGAATTGCACTCACTTATTATTAATATGGTCGCAAGTCTAAAAGTTAAGGAATTTCAAGATAATTTATTAAAACTTAGTTTATTTCAACTATTTAACCTCCCAACAATAGTGAGTTAGAGTGAAGAAGGAATGCAACCACCCTTGCATTAAATAGCAAGTAAATTGTACTCTAATTACTTTGCAAAAAAGATTTAAATAAATGAGAGAATTATGATAATATAACACTAAGATGAAAACAAGATGCATTTCACCTTTCCTAGGCAATTGAATGTATAATCATAAATATTTCAAATATATCACTTTTGATTTTCACAATCAGAAGGTGTTATGTCCTAACAAAAAGTAATGAGAATTTTGAACATTTTTTTAATGAAATTCATATAAATGTCAAATGATATCACTTAATTCAACCTTCTTTTTTATCATCATCAACATTCACTTTTTCACATTCATTTTTAAAAGAAAACCTTAATTACAATTATTTAAAAAATAATCTAAAAAAGGTGGGGAACACTATATAGCCACACATATAAGCAATGCGGATTGAAACAATGCTTTCACTTCTTTTTTTCCAGTTCTTAAAGCAATTTATACTTCAATTACTGAACTTTTTTTTGTCAATTTTATTCTTCCACTTTGCATTGACTGAGAATTCGGCCTAATAATTTGTCTCAATTAACTTGCTATAGGATTATCACGACATCCTTCTCGACATTAAGTTAATGCTTTGCAAAATAGATTTCAATTTTATTTCTTAAATAGAATTGAAACTTCAAGGATCAAATTCGACATTTAAACAAATAAAAAATAGTATTTTTTTTATTATTCAATTTTGATCCATATTTATTGAGGTTTTGATATTTAGGTCTTACATTTTATTTGTTTTGCATTTCAATCCATGGTTTTTGTGATGGGAAAGAGAAAGTCATCAAAAAATAATGGAGGATAGAGAAAGTAGTCGGTTGGTCAAATTCCAGGAAAAGAAAAAGAAGCCAAATTTGGTGTAAATATGTTCTCTTAGTAAGAAGAGTGTCTTTTAAGTGTTTTTGAATTTTTATATTGCTGAAAAAAGTAGATCAGGATCAATAAAGATTTTTATTTATTTAATCTTGTGTTTTTGAGTTGACTTAGGGGTTTTTTAAGGTGAGAAATTGGTTTATTGAGATTTTTAGGGTGTTTATTAGGTGTTTTTATATCAAAATAGATTTTTAAATCTAAAAAATATGGGACCTAACTTTTCAATCATCTTTTTTAGCGTTCCTATTTGGAAGCTAATGATTCCAGTAATCTCAACTAGATACTATTCAATCTGGAAACCTACTTGGATGCCAATTATTCCAACATTTTCATTTGGAAGCCAATAATTTCGGTAATCTCAACTGGATACAAATCAATTCAGCAACCTTACTTAGACACCAATTATTTTTTTATTTCTATTTGGAAGCTAATAATTCAGGTAATCCCAACTAGATACCAATCAATTCGACAACCCACTTGGATGCCAATTATTCTGTTTTCATTATAATTTCTTTTTTTGACAAATATATTGTCAACTGCCATGTTTTCAATAGAATCTTGAAATAAAAGAAAACTTCGATTACTATTGACTTTTAAAGAAATGATTTAATAGTTATTGAGATATTAAGAACCTACATGAGGTCTATTATCGTCCAACTGTTCTCGATAACTGTGCAGTTTTTATTGTCTCTCTTGTATCATCAAACTAAAAAAACCATTTTAAATTCAAGGTCATTATCATAAAAGTCTCAATTTCAGCTTTCGTTCAATTCTCATCTTATATCTAAAGAATTTCACAATTGTTTTGACTATAACCATAAATGCTTTCATTTTTTTTTCTATCTCTAGGCCAAACCTAGGTTTAATTGGTTCTAATATATTATTCTCAATCTTTTCATGAATTTTTTCTTCTAATTTCATTTCATGATATATCATTCATTCATTTTATTTCACCTCATTTTTGTACTTAAACTTAATTGACTACATCATTTCTTCTTTTTTTGTTTGGCCAAATATCATATTAAAAAACCATGGTTTCCAATTAAATTTTTCCATTTAATTTAAACTAACCCATGCCTAAGTTATTTTCTTATTACACGATCCAATCGTTCCAAATTCTAGTGTTTCAATTAAAATTAAATGTCCTCTTGATTTACCATGTAGGTCAAACCTACTTCTTTCATCTTTCTTCTATCTAAAAGTTTTCATTTTTTTATTCTACATAAATTGAAATTAAACTCATTCATTTCTCATTATATTATTTATTTGAACCAAGAAATGAATCCATCTAAGTCAAGAATCCAACCAAAACATCAACCTCTTTTCTTTTACTTCCACGTCGAACCCTTACATGCTAAACCAAGGGTTCTCTCTCTCTCTCTCTCTCTGTAAATTAAATGGAGTATGTTTCTCTTCTTCAATTTTTTTAATTAACATCTTATCTAATGATTTTTCATGCTTGCTAACCTAATCTAACATACAAACATCCATTTTATCATTCATTCATTCAAAAACAAATTTACATGACACTCCTATATGTAAAACATATATATTTTTTTTATTAATAATTCAAGCCTCACTCAAATCAAGGTTCCTTACCTCTTAAGCACAATAGATTGAGGGAATAAAAATAAAAAAGAACAAGTTTTTATTCACTTCCTTTTCTCCTCTTCTTCTCTTTCAAAACCACCCCCTCTAGTTAAATAACTCTTGGAATTATTCAACTTTTCTTGGCTTAAATCCCTTCCCATCGCTTTTTAATCATTTAATTTTTTGATCATTTAATTTACATATATTTTTTTTATTTTTTTATCACCTGGTTAAATTTTCAACACTTTACCAACACCATAATATTTTAATTGGGGTTTTATATTTTTTTATATTTATAACAATGCCACTCATTTAATATCTCACAAGGTATATCTATCAAATCTTTGATTATCATTAATTTTTCATATATAAATTTATTTTTTAATTTTTTCCAAGGAATTTTTACCAATTAACTAAGAATTTTCACCACTAGTTATGAAAATTCTTTTCTCAATTTATTATTTTTTGATTGGAAATTATATTATTTAACATTAATTTACAATATTTTTGTCATTAAATAAATGATAATAACAATTATGTAAATAATCATATATTTTTGTTGATTTTTTTTCTTGAATGTTAGGGGTTAATATGTGTAGAAAATTTATGATATAAACTGTAATTTTTTGAAACTCGGTATAATTTTGACCAAACTACATGATATTGCGGTAATTTCCTTTTTCAATTTACAAATAAAATTTGCATGAAGACAAAAAATGTGTTGACAACCCGACACCATCACTAGCGTAGCGTGTAATTGGCCAGTAATCATTCTATTATAGACAGCAAATTAAACGCAATTCATGACAGCCTGGAACTTCAAGCAGCAACAACAGTCGATCACTTACCAGCGTGCAGTGTTTGTTTGTTTTTTCCTTTCGTTTCTTAATTTTACATAGTAGCCAAAAAAAAAAAAAATAAAGGCAATCGAGAGAGAGGAAAATGGATTTACCGGAGCTGTGGGCAATCTTCGGTCCTGGAGTCGCTGGCGCGGTATTTGGCGCGGGATGGTGGTTTTGGATCGACGCCGTCGTTTGTAGCTCTGTTACAGTCTCCGTCGTTCACTACCTCCCTGGTCACCCCCCTTTCTCTTTAATTCTCTCTCTCTCTCTCTCTCTCTCTCTCAATCTCAATATACAATTACATGTGTTTTTATTTAGATTGATTGATTTTTTAGGGCTTCGCAACTGCAGGCATATTTGCATCTATTGCTTCTCTGATGTTTAATTGCGTTAGAAAAGAGGATATTGATTACTCTCCTTACGAGGAAGGCGAGTGGAGGTCTGCAATTTTCCATCTCTCTTTGTTTCTCAGTTGCTTATTCCTCCTTTTGTTTCCTTTAGTTGATGTTATTTTAATTTTTCAATTATTTTGATTTTCTTCTGTTAGAAGCCCCAGTGATGTTAAAATTTTTTTTTTTATCTGCTGGTTCCGGGGGCTTTACTTTGAAGGGAGATTTTTGGACTATCAGTTTATGTAGCACACCGTGTCTTGTAACACCACGAGCGTTTATTTACTATTCTGATAATGATTTTGCTATCTTGTGTTGATTCCTGCAATGCTGATGCGTTAAAAGCTGTGATTTTAATATAAATTTGCGTTACCACTCTTAGAATGGAGTTTAGTGGTGATCATTGCACATATTTTCTCCAGTGTATTTCTTAAAACCCACTGCTATGCTTAGTGTTTTTTAGTGGACTGCCTGCCTGCGGATGGGCATCACAATCTTTCTGATGATTGTTTTGTTTTCTCTTGTTGTTTCAACCTGTACTTCTACTGTTGCTCTTGAGATTTTTGGTGCTGTTTTAATCTTAGTAAATGATGGCTAAATGGGATCTTTACCACGTAATTGAACACTACATTGATGTGATATACAAGTATGACCCTGAGAACTACCTGTTCTCATGTACAGGAATTTCTTATGTTGTTAATAATTGTATGAAAAAGAACAAATAAAGGAGATATGGCAGTTTTTGTTTGAGTTTGATGTTATTTTCTATGGAGCATGACTGCTAGAAGCTCTTGTTTTTCAATGATTTGAAACCTTTGATGATACAGCACAATTAATTTATTATGTCTATTCTTTTATGCTAGAAGATTTGGATTGAAAATTTAGACTCTCTCCCTCTATCTCTTTTTGAAATAATTGTGAATCTCTTCTAGCCATTG
>Ga0325400_1006793_pt1 | contig 10909 bp, 4 predicted proteins | sample PopdelMetagenome_2_FD_205662 | JGI IMG/M metagenome (GOLD analysis project Ga0325400, IMG submission 205662) | Populus deltoides microbial communities from Bellville, Georgia, United States - Xylem-PdKOR-R1 | ecosystem: Host-associated > Plants > Phyllosphere > Stem > Wood/Secondary xylem...
TTTCCATTTAACAATTATAGTTTTATTTTGCAAAATTGACACTCAGTAAATCATGAAATGATGTTTGAAATCATGATCACGTGAAGCAATATAGGATGAAATAAATATTAAAAAATAATGACTCACACCCTTTTTCTTACTAAGTCTTTCTCATAATTATCAAACCCAACCCTGAGTTGACCCGGCCAAAAGGCGGGGTCCAGGGTGTCATGAGTCAACTCAGATCAATTTGAAAAAATTAAAAAAATATTTAAATTTTTAATATTTCATTTGAAAAAATTTATGTGAATATAAACTATGCATGTTGTAAATAATGAAGTTTAAAGAAATATGTTAAAAAGTTTTTTATCCCACATTAAAAAAACATAACTTTTTTCTTGTGAACATAGAGTATATATATACTAAAGGGCTTCAAATCCCGCATTAAAAAAATTTCTTTCTTGTGAACACATAGTATATATATTAAAGGGCTTCAAATTCCACATTAAAAAGATATTATATTATCCTTTTAAGTTGAAGTATATAAACCAAAAAGTTTTTCATCCCATACTGAAAAAATATAACTTTTTTCTTGTGAACATAGAGTATATATATGTGTGTGTGTGTGTGTGTGTGTGAAAATGTTTTAAATCTTATATTGAAAAGATAAAATGTTATCCTTTTAAGTTGAAGTACTTAAACCAAAAGGTTTTTTTATCTCACATTAAAAAAAAACATAACTTTTTTGGTTTAATAACCATCGTCTTTCTTCTTCCTATTTACCAATTATAGTTTGGTTTCATAAAATCTATACTTGGTAAATCGTGAAATAATGTTTGGAATTATAAATGCGTGAGGTAATGCAAGATGTACGAAATATTAAAAAAAACAGTGAAAATACAACATAGGAGAGAATACTATGTGTTTCAATAGTCATCGACAATGTTTTATTTTGCTTTAATTTTTTTCATTTGACTTTTTTTTATTTCCAATTTAATCTTTTCACATTATTGCTTGGGAGTGAGTTTTCAATTGTGTTTCAAAAATGCGTTTAATTTGGAAAAACATTAAATTGATATTTTTTTAGTGTTTTTCAATAATTTTGTTGTGTTGATGTAAAAAAAATACATATTTTAATGTATTTTCAAGTAAAAAATAACTTTTGAAAAGCACTTTGTACCACAATAGCAAACGCCCAATATAAAGTTTACTTGGGATTGAGTTTGATGTTTTGTTTTGATTGACTTTATATAGAGCTCCTATAGTATTAATAATAAATTTTGACGTTGAGTTAATATTCAATTTGGCAAAATAAAAATTTATTTTATTAATTTAAACCAATTAAAACTTCAGTGATTCAATTTTAAACTAAAATAAATATTCAACCACTTTTTTTTTATAAGAAATAATATCTTTATCTTGGCTTTCTAACTTAATTTTTGATTGAAGAAAATATATTTATTATTATTTATTCTCACATATAATTATTAATTTATTTTATTAAATACATGTATAAACTTTTTAATTTTCGGTTAGAAAAATTTTAAAGGTTAAAATAATATTAATGACATTCACATTATTTTTTTGCATTGAAAAAAAAAATCATTCAACAATTAGCATGAGAAATCAAACTAATTAATTTATTAAATTAAAATAGCAAATAAAAGAACTTTTAATATTGTCCTAAAAGTAAAATTTAACTATTTCAATTATAATTTTAACGAAAATCATCAAAAAAATAAAAAATAAATTAAATCATTGATTTTAGTTCAATAGTAATATTGCAGGGATGAATTCGAATCTCGTTATTTAAAAATGATTAAATTGTAATTTAAGAAATTCTACACAGTCATGGACATTTTTACCCTACATCAAAATTTATTATGACCTTTATACCCTTCAATTCCATTAAGATCACTCGATCGCCTAGACCTCTCATCTCAATATCTTAATACCGACTCGTCGGCCAGACAAAGTAAAATCATCCATAAAAGGTATTCCTCTCGATTCGACCATTCTCTCTGCGTAACCCTATTTTCAAAAGAAATCGCAATCGGTAAATTGCGTCCTGTCAATTCTCTCAGGTATTTCAATTCTATTAATCTCCAACTCTTCACTTTACTCTTATTTTTCCTTTTTTTAATTGCAAAAAAATACGAATAATTCGTTTTTATTTATAAAATACAATAACACAATCTCTCTTCTTTTAATTGTTTAAATAATTGAAATTCAATTGTTTAATGTGATTTTGTGTGTTGTTTATTTGTTGTATGAACTAAAGTTGCTTTCCTTTTTATGGGTTTTCGATTCTGGTTTTTCTTCAAGCTGTCACTAAGAAAGGCACTGCCTCTTTTTTTTTTCAATTTCATCCAGGGTTTTGTTTTTGACACATCCTGCACTATTGGAAGATATAAACTATGTTAATTTCATATGGGTTGTAAAGCTCAGTTGTGTTATGTACATATTTTTGATAAAAAAAATGATGTTTTTTTTTTAATGTTGAGATTTGTGTTCTCATATGTGGTTTTGGGGTTTTGTATTGCAGGGTTTGAGGGAGTAGAGATTATTGAGGTGTAGTGTAGGCTGGGAGAATAATGTCCTCTGTCTCGAGTCAGCCGCAGTTCCGTCTTACCCAACCACCGTCTAAGGTGTTGCATTTGAGAAATTTGCCATGGGAGTGTACTGAAGAGGAATTAGTTGAGCTGGGGAAGCCATTTGGTAAAGTTGTTAACACCAAGTGTAATGTTGGGCCGAACAGAAATCAAGCTTTTATTGAATTTGTGAGTGTGATTGGATTTCATTTTTTTTGTTGTTGTTTTTTTATCCTTAATGTTGTTTGTGTTGTTCCTTTAGTCGGATTTGAATCAAGCTATTGCAATGATATCATATTATGCATCATCCTCGGAGCCTGCTCAAGTGCGAGGGAAGACAGTTTACTTACAGTATTCTAACAGGCAAGAAATAGTGAACAACAAAACAACAGCTGATGTTGGTGGAAATGTATTGCTGGTTACCATTGAAGGGGCAGATGCACGCCTTGTCAGCATTGATGTTTTGCACCTGGTAAGCAAATTGTATGATTTTGTTTTATGGTTAGTAGAGGTAAACACATTCTCCTGAGGATGTCATGGATTCTGTTCTTAGGTTGTAGTTTGTCATGCTTTGGATAGCTTTTGTTTGACATGAATTGGATGGATCAGCAGGCCCATGTCAAGAGAATATCTTCGATGGCAGCTTAGTGCATTGGGAGAAAGAGCGCATGTGTGTTTGTCTCCTTTCTCCTTTCCTTAACACTGCCTCTTTCTTCCCTACTTTTCATCCTCAACTTCCTATTCCTACCATTAAAATAGTTTAGGTTGTTTCATATCTTTTCTCCTTTGCCACCCCACCCTCTACCTTAAATTCCTGCATGATCTGTGCTGGTTAAGAGGTTTTTTTTCTGGTTAATGATGCATAGTAGTTTATATTTTTGTGTATTCAGGGGGTGAGTCTTTGATTTATTCATGACGTCTTAAAATCATTTTTGAAAAATTAGGATTTTGTATCAAGTTTTATGCAAGATTCACATTGTTGATTTGCTATCATCAGATGCTAACTATTTATTTTTGTCTAATGGAGGATAATATCACAACTTTTCATAATCTAAGAGAAAGATGCGTAGGATGCTAAGTTTTTGTTTATGCTGGGGATAGAAGCAACAGTTAGTTTCCTTGGATGAAGATTCATAGATCATATGCAAGCATTTTTTTTCTTTTGCATTCAAAGTTATGTGGTACTGGTATTTATGGAATGTAGTTATTAATTTGATCCCTTGAACTGTATATTAGTTTGATATTCTGAAGTTAAGCAATATATTCTTCAAAACCTTGGCACAAAGCGAAGTGGCCAACAACCATGCAAGTCTGCACTTTGTTTTTTATGTACATTTGGTCTTTTACTTTTCTACGTCATTAGTTATTCTTGGGCTTTATTGAGATGGGTATTACTGAGTTTCACAGTAGCAGCACCTGTAGGATCTCCTTAACTTCTCCTTGGAAGTTCTAAAGAATTCTTAGATTCTAATTTTAATTATGATCTCAATGTTATGTAATGCATGCATGCATGACAAAATTGCTGCTTTTCCTGTTTCTATTGTAGAATTTTTATTGTTATTCTTGATATTTTTTTATTGCCAGACAGATTTTGGGTCTTAGTAGCCTTCTTAGCTCGAAGAGTGTTTTGTGCTAATCTAATTCTTAAAAGAAAATTTTCATTTATGCAGGTATTTTCTGCTTTTGGGTTTGTTCATAAGATTACTACCTTTGAGAAGACAGCCGGGTTCCAGGTCTGTATGCTTAAGCTTATATACCCAACTTATCATTGTCCTTTGGTTTCAACACAAGCTCATTCTGTGTGTGATCTTTGCAGGCGTTGGTGCAATTCTCCGATGCTGAAACTGCCTCTTCTGCAAAAAATGCCCTGGATGGAAGAAACATCCCTAGGTGACAGTTGTTTAATTGTTGACATGGTATTTAGTCTAACTGTTATCGGTGCAAATGAATTAAAAAAAAATAGACACCTGTTCTGCAATTTTAGGTTACTTTTTTCTGGTCCATGTTTACTACTATACTTTTGATGTATTGTCAACTTTTTTATAACCTATTTATCTTTGACACACCATTATATCCCCGAGAACAAAGTTTCCACTTAAAAGTTCTTAAAATGCTTTATAGATATACCTGTCCTTTTGATTTATGCTTTATTTTTGCTTAATGTTTCTCTTAGTTTGAACTGTCAGTGACTGATGATCTAGTAACTTCTCTCATCCTACATTTCAGTTATCTGCTTCCTGAACATCTTGGGCCATGTACTCTTAGGATCACATATTCTGCGCATACAGATTTGAGTGTAAAATTCCAGAGCCATCGAAGCAGGTACTTCCTGGCCCTTTGTTTTGGTACCTTGGCAGGTGCGCTTATTCTATGTGCAAGGAGTTTTGCTTCATAAACAATGTCTTGTTAGTTGCTTCATGTTGCTGTGTAGTTCTGTTTGTCCTCCACACTAAAATTCCATCTCATATTTATTCTGTTTGAAGCTTGTATTCTTCATTATCATCACTGTTTTCCTAATTTTCTGCATTTGAAATTTTGTTGATTCAGGGACTACACCAATGCAAACCTTCCTGTTGCACCATCAGCTATAGATGCAAATGGAATGGTAAGGCACTGTAAATTTCACTTAACACATTCTAAGAAGTGGCAGTCAGCTAATTCCATATAATTGCCAGCCTTGTGAATCTCTCTAAATGTACCTGTGATTTACTTTTGGTGCATTTACGAGGGTTGCAGTGGCACAATTTCCTTATTTTAGCCCAGCCACCCTTTTGCATACCATGGGATTTTACACTTGTGGTTAATCATTTATTGTCCTACTCTTGACATTTCCTTAACGTGACCCCTGTCATTGTTTTTATTAAATTCATCCTTGTACTCTAGAAGCATTAGGAATCTTGTCTCTCTGTCTACCCCCATTAGTAATGGCATCACTTTTCTGTTATCTGAGACCAGTGTCACAAAAAGGAAGCACTAAAATAATTAATACCATCATGATAAATAAATTATATATTTAATGAGGGGAAAAAAGCAAAAAGCAATGCTTTTCAAAAAAATTTAGACTACATAAAAAGAATCGTTATAAGAAACAACTGCTCAAAAACAAAAAAGACTCGTTTACCCTCATAAACGCATACCTTCTTGTTGTCTCTCAACCTCAAATTGCCATCACTGCTTTCTCTCACCTCACTTGATGTGGTCTTTTCATCTTATTGTGCCTATAAGATCAATGGCTTCTAAAGACGAGGAGGTACTCTCCTGGATGCCCTGTTTTTTTTTTTTTTTACAGCCCTTAGAATCCAAATTCCATGGTATTATAGTACTGTTTTATGCCCTTTGTACTTTTGGTGAAAGTGATTTTTGAGTCCAAAGTTTTCTTGGGCCAAATTTCTCTTTTACCATGCCTCATATTTCTCTTTTTTCAAACCCCAAAATGCTAATCTGAGGTTGATTTTGGGACTTTGAATTAGAGGAGAAGAAATCCTGTATCTACATCTTTTTAGGAACTTTGGGTGAATGTTTTCATTGTGTAGTATGGTAGTTGAACTGGGTTTTTATGGTGCTTTGATGGCCTAAATTCCACCAGAACTAAATGTAGGGATGGTGTTGGAGTGATGTACAGTTGGCTGGTTTATTTTGGGCTGTGATGTTGGTTACTTGGGTTGGGCATATGTGCTGCACTGGTGGTTGAGGAGCCGCATGTAGTTCTATTTATTAATTATGTATTTTAAATTATTTTTTATCCACCTGTTAATTGTATATGTTTTGATCTCTTTTATTTGTTTTCCCCCTTTCTAAACGGAAATTTTCTTGTTTCCTTATTTTCTTCTTACTAAATATTTATTTTTTTTGGTCAATGTATTTCTTGTGACCTGTTTTGAACTAACAAATAAGTAACACCGTTAATAATAGAAGTGGATGGAGGGATTGCATTTCTATTATCTGCTGAGTACAAGGACGAACTTAAAGAAAATGTCAAGAGTACAAGGACAAAATGTACAATAAAGTCTTTCATTTATTATAGACATAAGGCCCTGTTTTCATTGTAAGATGCTTGAGTGCAACTATTTCTTTATGCACGGAAGCATATAGTGACAATTTAACCGTGCATGGTTTTCAGATATAAATGTGTATTTTCAGCTCCTTGCTATCAGTGCAAGCATTCATTGTTATTCAGGCTAAAACTGTCAAGTTGAGTGAGTGTAATTTTTTTCTTTCTTTATTGTTGCAGTTTAGCGTGGGCCTTGATGGGAAAAAACTAGAACCTGAGAGCAATGTTCTTCTTGCTTCTATTGAGAACATGCAGTATGCTGTCACTTTGGATGTTTTACACATGGTATTTGCACTCTTCATAACTGTTCCAGAAATTTGTAGTTCACCAAGCCATCCTCATTGCTGATACTTTTTCCCTTCAATGCTATGCTAGGTCTTTTCTTCTTTTGGTCCTGTTCAGAAGATTGCCATGTTTGATAAGAATGGTGGACTTCAGGCTTTAATTCAATACCCTGGTATGATTTAAATATCCTTGTACTTGTGTTAACTGAATAATTATTGAGCAGTTAAAGAGTAGGTTAGAGGTCACCAAACTGATTCAAGGTGGTTTGATCACTTTTCTGTTACCATCTCAAAAATCCAAAGAATATACTACAAGTTTGTCGCAAACCATATTTTTGGAAACCCAATCTCTACAATCTTTTTGAGGACAGAGGACAGGGTGAGTAGTAGATATGAGACTTGATGTGTTACCACGGACAAGGATGAGGTGGTTGCCATAATTTTTTTCCTCTTTGATGTTTAAACAAAATATGGATAGAGATTAGAGAAAGGTGAGATAGGGAAGAGTTGGCATTGAACTATCATTTTTCCTTTTTGCTAAGAGGGGGAAAACTATTTTAGTATTTTTCTTCCTTTTCCTTTTTTTTTTTTTTTTTGCCAGAGTTGGAACCCAGAATAAGTAATAAGTTCATCATCTAATATGATCTTAACAAGAATGACTTGCAGATTTATTGTTATTCTGCGCTTGTAATTCGGAATTCTGAAGATACTAAATAGCTGTTTCCATGGTGCCATGGGTTGCAGATGTTCAGACAGCTGTTGTTGCCAAAGAAGCGTTGGAAGGACACTGCATCTATGATGGAGGGTTTTGCAAACTTCACCTCTCATACTCGCGCCATAGTGATCTCAGTATAAAGGTAACCAGACATGCATTGAGAATCAAGTTTTTTTTTCTCTGCTCACAATGGTACTGTACATTCTTATAAACTCAAGAACGCTCTGCAGTGTAATTGTTTCAATACTTTTGAAAGAACTGAGAAAGACTGATTCTAGAGATATTTGAAGACTTTTTGTAATGTATTCAAAATTTGATATGTGGATTACAGGTCAATAATGATAGGAGCAGAGACTACACAATTCCCAACACTGTAATGATGAACCCGCAGCCTTCAATTCTGGGGCAGCAGCCAGTTGCAACACATGGTCCTCCTGCACATACATACCCTGGAGCTCAGCATCATCAGATGATGCCTCAGCCTTCTGCTGGATGGGCCACAGGTGGTCCACCGGTACCCCATTCTATGCCTGCCCAAATGAATAATAATCCTTACTTGCCACCTGGAACCATGCCACCTCAAATGGGTCACGGAATGATGCAGATGCCCAACCACGGTGGCCTGCCACATGCTCCTGCAATGCCTCCTTACAGACCTGGTCATATGCAATAGCACGCCCTCCATTCAGTTCTATTAATCTGTTTTCACATTCAAGAATCAGCAGAAGTGGAGCAAGCTATTTGAAGGAGAATGCTATCGTTGAAAATTAATTGCTGGAGATCTCACGGTTTCAAAGCTGAAGTGTCTTTAATATTTCTTCTCTTTCAGCGATTTTGTAGGTGAGATTTTGTAAACAGCAAGCTCGGGCACCTTTTGTTTGGGTCTAGGATTGTTGTGAACTCTGGTTGTCCTTGACGGTGTTGTGAAATATTTCGACTCCTCCCATTTGTTTATTACCTGGATAAAAAGTTAATGGACGTAAGTTATTGCAAAAAATATCTTCCTTTCCGTGCCCACGAATGAGGCAGCGTTCAAACCAGCATGCATGGATGTTTTCTTTTTGAACTTATCCGTTCAAGCAACCTCTAGTTTTGATGATGGTAGTGCCATTAGAACTGAAGATCTTTTTTTGTCAGGATTTTGACCAGCCACTTCAGGATTTGGAGAAGGCAACTCTTGCTGCAGGGTGGGAGGTGTGGTTGTGGTCTTGCTTGTTATTCTTTTTTTTCTCTCTCTCAATTATTCTGTTAAAAATATTTGAAAATAGTAAAGGTTGTTTTTTAAAAGTATTTTTAAAAAAATGTTAAAATATTTTTTTAATTTATTTTTAATATTAATACATCAAAACAATTTAAAAATATATAAAAAAACAATTAAATTTCTTATAAGCATTGTTTCACAGTATTTCTAAACACAATCTAAATCTGTCTTGGTGGGGCATTTTAGTTATGAACCTTTTGGGCTTATGCTTGATAATTTTAGTGTTCTGAGATTGAGTGGGGGCAAGACGGGTAATTTGTTTCTTTTATGCTTTTAAACTACAACACTGCTTTTTAAGAACTTTTGGTTTTTTTTTTTTCTTATCACGAGGGTGTTTTGTATTTTAACGTCCTTAGTGCACAGTAAAAATACCTACTTATTATCGAAAGCAAAAAAAAAAAAAAAAGAAACAAACAAACAGATGGAGGGCCATTTTGTAACATCCAATTATGTTGCATGGTAAAATACATTTGTGCCCTTGATGACACATAATTTAACTCTTGGATTAGAGGGTACTTGTGTCATTTCATTCTTTTTTTAATTAATGATTTGGAGTGGGGTTATTTAAGTATTTGTAAAAATAAAAATAAAAGAAGTTGGTTCATGCTGGGACATGTCAATGTGTCGGTTGCTATGTCATTTTTTAACTGCATGTGCGGCTGATTGAAGCAGTAGAAAAGGCTATTATGAGGTGGCATTAACTTCGGCGTCCCCTCCCTGGATATATAGCGCGTGCACCAATAGGGTTTTCGGTTTGTGATCGGCAACCAATTGTTTTTTTCTTTCTTGGTTTTTGCGCCCTCCCACCCGATTTTCCAAGTCAGCTCCCGAGCTTCTATTTCGTTTTTATTTATTCCCTTTGCTTTTGGTTCTGGTTTTTTTAAAATAATTCATTGAATTATTTTTTTGTTTTAATTTCATCCCTGTTAAAATTTTATCTTGTCAAATATGGTCCCTAATCTTTTAATTGTTATTCTTTTTGGGCTGGGATAATTTTTAGAATTGCATTTTTTTCAATTTCACCCGTCGTTAATTTTTTTTCCTAATAGATTTAATCATCATTCTTTTAATTATTATTTTTTATAAAATTTTAATAATTAGATTTTTTTTACCCGATTTAATTCTTCAACGTTTAATTGGTCTGGATATGACCTTTATTTAGTTCGTGTCTAAGATTTCACGGGTTGTAGGCTTTGAAAGTTATGGCTCCATAAGGTTTTTCTAAGATTGCTTTTTTCTTTTTTTCTTTTTTTTTATTATTTTAAAAGCTAATTTTTTTTAAATTTCATCTTTCAATATTTATCTAGTTGGAGATTGAGTTTTTTTTTTATGCATGTTTTTCTATGACCTTGGTTTTATTATTTTTTATCATTTAATTAGGTTACCTAAGGCCTTTTTATTTGCTATTCCTTGTTATGTTTTTTTTAATAAAATTTTACTATTGAATTAAATAAAATTAATTTATTTAATGTAAATGGATTCTCAAGTCATTTTGTTTTGCTGGATTTCATATTCAGGTTGTTATTCTAGCGACCTATGCAACTTCTTTTTATGTTATTGTCCCTAATTTTATAGTCAGATTCAAACCGTTTTAACAAGTGTTTTTTATTTGTGGTGAGTGATGTTCATAATGAAGTGGCGGTGAGTTTCCTGTGATTCTTTTTTGCTCCTGATTGTAATATCACCGGTTCATTTTGTTTTGTTGATTGTTGCCAGATGTTTTATTTACAGTTTGCCTATCATTGTGTATAATTTAAATCAAATTATTAAATTATCCAGTTTTATTAAATCCAATTAAGTCAATGCTATAGTATCATGTTTTTCTATAATTTATCTTTGCTAAAAAACACGGTAATATCGTATTATATTTTTGCTATATTTTATATTTAATTTATTTTTTCAAATTATTTTCGTGTACATATTAATTGAATTTCTTAAAGACGCAACCCTCACATTAATTTAGTATATTTATAGATGTTGTGCTTAAATGTAATAATTAAATAAACAAATCTCTTTAATCACACAATC
>Ga0325400_1006794_pt1 | contig 10908 bp, 5 predicted proteins | sample PopdelMetagenome_2_FD_205662 | JGI IMG/M metagenome (GOLD analysis project Ga0325400, IMG submission 205662) | Populus deltoides microbial communities from Bellville, Georgia, United States - Xylem-PdKOR-R1 | ecosystem: Host-associated > Plants > Phyllosphere > Stem > Wood/Secondary xylem...
AACAAGTTACGTAAATTGATGCCTTGCAACTATAGGTGTGCTATAATGTGTCACTTCTCCCCATTGCTGTGGGTTGTAGCTCATAGAGTTTTCTGATCTGTTTGAGTCTTGTGATGAAATTCCATGTTTCAAAAATATCCATTTTGCTTCCTGTTGTTTTACCGTAGATTAGTATTATTTTGCTGGTGATAAGCAGGATGATGGTGGCAGAAGTTAACAATGACCTGGGTAACAAATTAAGGAGTTCACCGTCCTATGATGAGATTGCTGAAACGCTCAACGCGAAAGGTTTTGAGAGGAGATCCCCCTTTTCACTGGATCAAGCAATATTGGCTCAAAATCGCATGACACTCCGGATGTATGACTCCGGTCATTTATGCTATGATGCAAGTCAGAATCATGAGTTGTTTTAGATCCAACTAGGCCAGAGTTCTCCCGTCTGTCCAAACCACGCCTTTTATGAGTCTGCCTGAATTAAAAGACAGATAAGCAGACGGATTTTGTACTGAAAATTGAGGGAACACCGAATTTTGTAAGCAGAGACTTCCGAGCACACCTAACAGTCCTGACGCAGGTTTGCATGATTCGATCACGCCGCATGTAGCAAGTTTGTCCCCTTTAGATTGACACTTTGCAGACAGATCGATCCATTTCAACGTTTAAATAATGTATACGTGTAAGAGAAAACAGCGAGCGTTTGTAGTCCAACGGTTAGGATAATTGCCTTCCAAGCAATAGACCCGGGTTCGACTCCCGGCAGACGCAACCATTTTTAGCTCATCCAGGCGTCATGGCTTTCTGATTTGATGTTACTGTTATGTTTACTAGTTACTACTATTTTTTTTCACATCTGAAATAATTTCCCATTTCAAAATCTGGCAAAACGTTGCAAACTTAACAAGACGCTCGGCAAATTTCTGGACGTGGAAAGTTGAACAATATCTCGTGCAGAGCCGTGGAAATTAGTCATCATTGAAAATGGTGAAGATTTTTTTAAAGATACTATAGAACTTGAAAGCCTTTATTTGTGAGTTATGCACTTGTTGGGCCAAATTGATTCGAAAGTAACAAGTAATGAAGGGAAATCTGTTTGTATGCTATGTTAATTATAGTCAATTTAACCCTCTAATTCTGCTCGAAGCACTTGGAAATGTATTTTTGGTCTTGCATCCTCATGCTTGATGGTCTTCATTAGTTTAATATTTCTTCAATATCTCATCATTCTTTTTCTCTTTTTCCTAGACATAATCAAGTCTAACAGTGCTCTTCTTTTTCATGTCCTTTATTAAACAGGCAATTTTTAACTTTCGCTTCTGGGCGCTTCTGGCCGTAGTAGGCTCACTTGCTGGTTCCCTCTTGTGCTTTCTAAATGTCTATGACAGCAAAAACATTTTCTTAATCTCTTGCCAAGCTCTATGACAGCAAGTGAAGTGAAATTAACGAAAGTAAGAGAAGAGGTGAAACTGGATAAGCTACAAGCAGATAAGTGCAACTCAGTTAAAAATGGAAGCTTATTCGTGCCCCTTCCCATCCTAATCCTACTGCTGAAAGGTTTGCTCCTGTCATTTCTAAATATTTCAGTGACACAAAACTAGTCACCCATTCAAGACTGTTAACGGTTAAACCAAGAAAGTTTGAAGAGACATCAAGAACCTGCAAGATGGAGAGGTTTCCGAAATTTGCAGGGAATGCACCACTAAATCCTGCATTTGATAGGTTTAGATATTGTAAATTCTCAAAAGTGGAAATGAGATCAGGAATTGTGCCATTGAATGTGTTGAAGCTCAAGTCCAGATGTTTCAAGGACTTGAGTTTTGTCAGTGAAAGGTCTGATCTCCCCACTGAAGCCCTCAGACCCATACCCGCCTGAAGAACCATGACTTAGGTTGTGGAGATCAACCATAACAACTGCTCCTGTCCTATTGTCGCAACCTATTCCCCACCATCGACAGCAATTGCTTCCTTTCCATGACGACAGTACTTAGCCAGTGCTCAGGATCGTCAAGACCCGTTTTGAAATCCATAAGAGCTTCTCTATCAGATCTTTTGCAGTTCATCGTTTGTGCATTTCCATGACAAACAAGTGCTCTAGCTTGCTGTTAAAAAGATGAGAAGCAATGAAATGCTAGAAACGTAAAGTTCTCCATAAATAAAAAACAGTCCTTTTGAACCAATGCAAAAGTCCATGAACGATGATATTACAAATTATACGGATTCTATTTTGAATGAACTGCAAGGAAGTTTCATTTTCTTCAGAATTTTAAATTCTAACCTTTCATTATTAAGAAAAACAACAGGAAACGAAAGGTTATTAATTGTTAAAAACCATTGACTCCAACAACAGATGGTATCTGTCTTACTGAATTATTTACTACGTACAAAGTGTGATCCCTCCTCGGTTTCACCGAATACGACATTGTTGCTTACATGCAGTGTTGAAATTCTGACACAGTACCGTTCCAAAATCTCCATCAGGTGGAAACCTGGAAGAACAAGTCATGGCAATGATATCTATCACTAAATTTTCACGGCGTGTTCTCGCTGGTTTAAAAGCACGGGAGAGATCATGGCCAGTCTACATCATGGATGAACGGGTCAACTGGTGACTTTATCAACATTGTTAGGTAAAATTTCATTATTGTTGATTGAATCAATACGTTGAGTTGGCCTAAGAAAATGACCGGGAAGTATTTTACAACAAAAGTCATGACCAGTGAACATCTATGCATGCATTAACACTCCTTTCAATTAGCTGAGAATAAGATGACTGCCTCTTAATTGACAGATCCATTTTGTTTAAGGTTAGAGATGAAGGATGTGTTTAAGAGTGCAGCTGAATCGCGTTTTTAAAATGTTTTGATTTTTTTTTAATATTTAATTAATTAAAAAATAAACATTTTAATTTTTCAATTTTGGGGAAATAGGATCTCTTCTTCCTCATTTCATCTCCTTGTCGCATAATAACTTGACAGGAACACCACCATTTTAGACATGATGAGTCAACGAAAGAAATTAGAAATAAAAACAACCATAATAGCGATAACAATCAATACAGGATTAGACAGACATGGAGAAGAAAGAAAACAATTAGACCAGGTTCGCTAACGTTGACCCCACTTGTCCTAATCACAGAATATTGAATGACAAAGCCGAAGAACTTCAAACGGAACATGGGGATCAGGACAAAGGCTTCGTTGAATAACTATTTTATCTTCACTCATTTATTAAATCTTGTTTTCAATCAAAAGAAACCTTAATCATCTCCACAAATGTCATGATCTGATTTTCAAATTCATGATCAGTATATAGATAAGGTTTTTTTTTTCTTCAAGTTTTTATATCTAAACTTATTCATATATATTTTATTTATATAAATAAAATAAATTTCTCGAAAATAATAACATAACTAATTTTATAATATAAATTGATTATCTTAATAAATAAGTTAATATAAATATCATAATTATGAAACACTAACTAAACATAAAAAAATATTAATTACAATAAAAAAATAGGTTTTGAACATCCAACAAAAGTAACCTTCTAACAAGCTGTAAGCCAAAATAGATAAATAAAGAGAGGATGTGTTCAACAACTCAGTCAGTAGAAAATATTTAATATGCGTACACGAGGTAATACAACAATGAGAAAAACACACATAAAAAATAAATTACAATAAATATGGCTTTAAGTTCTTACAAGAAAGTTTATAAAATAAGTCATAACAAGAATATCATAGCATAAAACTTGTCAGATAATCAAAATACAATGAGTATGACGCTCCGTACTAAAAGATGATCAATTATTACATGTTGGTGACTCCCCCGACCAGTTCATATACGATGTGCACAAATAATAACACTACCCTGTTAGTATGAATATTTTAACTGACATACCATATATTCATATCATAATCAAACAAACATAATCATATCTTAAGACTCAACTCATACAACCAATCAAACGATAAACTTTCAATATAGAAGTCAATTCATAAATATATATTAGTTCATATCAAGAATTCAGTCTCAACAATTGATCATGCTTTATCATAGATAAAAGATAATAAGCGATATGTGAATTACCAAGAAATATGATCAATTTTATATTAACAATTTGAATATTTATACTACTCCTTTAGCATATGGAATATTATCCACTCACCTGATTCAAAAACAGAATAAGCACAAAAGTAGATGTCCAAGGAAATCATACTGATGCACAGTAGGTAGTGTGTCAAAAGTATTTGAATACAAAGAAAACATATTAAAAAACAACTCGAAAAGAATATACAATCTATTTAATACACTTAACTTAGGATCTAACCTATAAACCTATACGTTTAGGAATAAAACATAATTTTAAACTAGAATTGGTCCACCTGATTGATCCCAAATATAACATAAACGAATCAAACCTAAAAGAATTATCTAAACTCACTATCAGGTTAACCGACTCAACTTAAATGGTTGATTGAAACCATCTAGGACAAACCAATCGACTAAAATCTATCAACTGGTTGACCGTAATACAACATACCAACCGTTCTACCAGTTCTATCCAATTAGTGGATCGATATCTAACTGGTCAAACGGTCGACCCGTTCATCATAATTCTAGATTCTCGATCACCAGTCTCTCAACAATGACAAATTTCAAAACATAATTTAAGTAATACCTCAAAACCCAACATAATCAGGCCATAACAATTTAATTAACACATCATATTATAATCAATTCATCAATTAACTTAAAATATAAACTTAAAAACCCTTGAACCTCAACAATCTCAAAATCTTAACCAATAACATCAATTATACACATTCAAACTTAAACCTTACCTTAACAACGTAGTTCCCTAATCCTTCTTCATTTTCTTTTCTTCTTCTCCTTTTTTCTCTTCTGCTAATTCTTTCTCTAAATTTTTAGATTTCTTTTTTTTTTAACTTCCTATTTGTCATGACCTGAATCCCGAGACCATGATCGGCAACGCAGGAGTCGTGTTGTAAGGACACTCCACCTATGCTAAGCCTCATAACAAACATATCAAAAGAATAAGTTATTTAAAAATACACTACATTTTATAATCTTCTAAAATATTATATTATTCAAAACTAATGAAATCAAATGATAGTTCAAAACTTCTCATCAGTAATTAAAACAAAAATAATAATCCATAATACTTATTACATTGTTAAAATCTAAACTTAATTAAAACAGAATAATAGTGGAGCATTTAAAACATCAAATAAAAAATAAAAAGAAAACTTTATGCAACAAATAAGACATACTAATCAAAATTGAAGAAACAAGAATACTTAACAAAGTCCACCTGCTAACAGAAACTAAGAACCTGAAATAATATAAAAAATAAGGGGTGAGTGCAACCAACTCAATGATGAAATAACATTTAATATACATTTTAGATATTAATAATTTACAAGTCGATTTATCTTGATATACATATACATACTAAACATATTATTATAAAGTGGTAGAATACATGCTAGAGATTAGGTGACACCCAAAGATGACCGGATGATACCCAAAGGTGATTACTATGGGAGGACCAGTTGCTACAGGTTGATGTCTCTCTCACCAGCTAGGTATATATAATATTATGTGCACATAGACCAACTTCTCTTCGTTAGCATGGAGTTACTGACAAGTTCTATATCAAGACATAATATATATTCACATAATCATCAAAGTAATGTATATCATATCGAATAGAATTTAGTTTAACATAATCTAAGTGCAAATTTAAGAATAGATAAATACTCGAAAAATAAAGCAACAAATATAAATATTCAATAAATTAACTAGTCGTACTCATCATATAATCAACATACATATTTATTTATATTACATGCATATGAAAAATTATCCTACTCACCTGGAAAATATAGAAGTAAAAGGAATATCAAATGAAAGACTCGAAAATCTTATAGAAGATTGTTATATATACTTACAACGAATATACAAAATATACTAAAAAAACAACTTAAAACAACACAAATAAAAGACTCCAATGCATAAAAGAAAACTAGATTTAGTCTCTTAAATTTAGGGACTAAAATGATAACTTTTAGAAATAAAAACGAAAGCATGATTTTACCAGAATTGGATGACCAAATTGTAAATATAAGAAATACATAACCATACTAAAATTTCACCCATAATTCATCCTCAATTATGTTCAGAATCTCAATCCACGTTCCAGAGATCAAATTGTAATTTTTTCAAAGTTCAGGGACTAAACTATAAATCTCCAAAATAAAGAGAGTAAACTGAAAATTACATAAATAAATTATCAAACTAAGATTCATCATCCTTAAACTCATAAGAAAACTGCTCAGAATTCCAAAATACGTTTCAGTGGTCAAATAATAATTTTTCAAAGTTCATGGATTAAACTGTAATTTTTATAAATCTAAAACCATAATAAAATTATGTCATTTTCAATCTCAAGACCATTATGTCTAGATTTTCCAACAAAATTGAAAAAATTTCTTAACCCATAACAAATCAATTCATAGATTCTTATTTCTAATAACACATCCAAAATCAATCACTTAACATTATACTTATAATAATCATGAATCAATCTTAATAACATAAATTTCAAATCTTTGTAAACCCCAATCTCTTCTTTGATCCTTCCATAAACAACCTGAAAATAAAAAATAATATATGAGAGAAACACTCACTTGTTACTTTTATTTTTCGTGAATCCAAAACACTTAAGATCAAAAACTAAAATTCTTAGTTTGATGAGAAGAGGATTACAACAGTCACAAAAATTAGAAGAGAGAAAAACAATTATCCTTAAAACTTTTTCTTATATAACTAGGTTAATTTAGATTGGATTTGGACTAACTTGGAATTGAATATGAATTAAAAGGTTGGATCTTATACTTACGTTGTTTATACTTACCACATTATCTTTATTTATTTACATGTAATTCTAAGTCTTCAAGTGTATTGTTGCATTTTCGTATTAATTCTTTCCCTTTATTTTTCAAAACATCACAACAAATCTTGCTATAATGTCAAACAAGAGTGGTTCTTTAACTTAAAGAAGCCTGCCTTTTTTGCATTTTATAATAGCAGCTGCCAGCTGCGTGCCTTGTATTTTCAATTGCCTTAACTTTCAACTCCCCTACCCCAAAATTTTTATATGCATAAACGTAATAAAATATTTGCAGCTCTTCGACTTTCTACACCTCTAAATTCCTGTATTTTCCTTCCTATCTTCTCCCATGAAAGTCAAACTTTGACTATGCGAAAGAAACTGGAGGCCACCTTTTATATAACAGTTTCTTGTATGCATTAATCCACAGCTTGAGATTTAAAAGTTAAAACTAATAATGGGGAAAGTTTCGATTCTTGGTTTGGTTCTTGCAGTTCTCGGTGTCCTGGCTGGAGAATTTGTTTGTAATGGAGACACCCTTTACATAAATTGTTCTCTGTCTGACCGAAAATCTCTTACAGACTTCAAACATGGACTTGAAGATCCTGAGAACAGGCTCTCGTCGTGGAAAGGGACACACTGTTGTCAGTGGAGGGGAATCAGCTGTGACAATACTAATGGAGCTGTCATTTCCGTTGATCTCCACAACCCATATCCTGTAAGTTCTGCTGAATCTTCAACCAGGTATGGGTATTGGAACTTGAGTGGGGAGATTAGACCTTCATTGCTAAAACTCAAGTCGTTACAGCACTTAGATTTGAGTCTCAACACATTTAATAATATCCCAATTCCTACATTCTTAGGATCGATGAGAAGTTTGAGATATTTAAATCTGTCAGAGGCTGGGTTTAGTGGTGCAGTTCCTTTAAATTTAGGAAACCTTTCTAGCTTGGAGTTTCTTGATGTTTCTTCTCCATTTTCAGGTCTAGCTGTTAGTAGTCTTGAGTGGGTCAGGGGTCTTGTCTCACTGAAACATCTAGCCATAAATGGAGTTGACCTTTCCATGGTAGGATCCAATTGGCTTGGGGTATTAAACGTGCTTCCACATCTGGCTGAAATTCATCTCTCAGGTTGTGGTCTATCTGGTTCCGTTCTATCTCATAGCTCTGTCAATTTTACTTCTCTTTCTGTGATAGACCTTAGTCTGAACCACTTTGATTCAATTTTCCCTGACTGGCTCGTAAATATTAGCAGCCTATCCTACGTTGATTTAAGCAATTGTGGTTTGTATGGTAGGATACCCCTTGGTTTTAGTGAGCTACCAAGTCTTCAGTACTTGAGTCTTGCTATGAACGATAATCTTTCTGCAAGTTGCTCTCAGTTGTTTCAAGGAAGTTGGAAAAAAATAGAGGTTCTCAGTTTGGCTGCAAATAAACTGCACGGTAAACTTCCCTCTTCCATAGGAAATATGTCATCTCTCACTAACTTTGATTTATTTTCCAATTCTGTCGAGGGTGGGATTCCTAGCTCTATTGGCAAACTTTGCAACTTGAAAATTTTCGATTTATCTGGAAACAACTTGACAGGTAGTTTGCCTGAAGTCCTTGAAAGGACTAGTTGTGTTTCAAACAATCCCATGCCTAGTTTAATATACTTGAGACTAAGTGTCAATCATCTAGTGGGGAATTTGCCAGCTTGGTTAGGCGAGCTTGAAAATCTTGCAGAACTTACTCTGGACTATAACATGATTCAAGGGCCAATTCCTGCTTCTTTAGGCAACTTACATGACCTGACTATTTTGCGACTCGCGGGGAATCAACTAAATGGAAGTCTCCCTGATAGTTTTGGACAGCTTTCTCAATTGTGGAGCTTGGATGTCTCTTTTAATCATCTCTCAGGTTTTATCACTGAATTGCATTTCTCAAGGCTTCATAAACTAAAGTTCTTGCATTTGTCTTCCAATTCATTGAATTTCAATGTCAGCTCCAATTGGATACCTCCATTTCAGCTCCGAAATCTTGATCTTGGTTCCTGTCATTTGGGTCCTTCTTTTCCAGCTTGGCTTAGAACTCAGAAGGAAGTGGGATTTCTAGATTTCTCGAACGCTAGCATCTCAGATACTATACCCAACTGGTTTTGGGAAATATCCTCCAACCTATCACTGCTAAATGTTTCTTTCAATCAGTTACAGGGCCTTCTACCAAATCCATTAAGTGTAGCTCCCTTTGCAGATGTTGATTTCAGCTCCAACCTATTGGAAGGACCTATTCCACTTCCCACTGTGGGGATTGAATCGCTAGACCTCTCTAATAATCACTTTTCAGGTTCTATTCCACAAAACATAACTGAATCCATGCCAGACCTGATCTTTCTTTCTCTTTCGAATAACCAATTGACAGGAGCTATCCCAGCTTCAATAGGAGATATGTTGATTCTTCAAGTCATTGACCTCTCAAACAACAGCTTAGAACGCAACATCCCTTCAAGTATAGGGAATTCTTCTTTGTTAAAGGCTCTAGACCTTAGTCACAACAATCTATCTGGGGTGATTCCAGAACTTTTAGGTCAATTAAATCAGCTTCAGTCAATTCACCTGAGCAACAATAATCTCACAGGAAAACTTCCATTATCTTTGCAAAATTTATCGAGCTTGGAAACATTGGATCTCGGAAACAACAGACTATCAGGTAACATTCCACTGTGGATTGGAGGTGGCTTTCCACAACTTAGAATACTCAGCCTAAGGTCAAATGCATTTTCTGGTGAAATTCCATCCAACCTGGCAAACGTGAGCTCGCTGCAAGTCCTTGACCTTGCAGATAACAAGTTGACTGGTGCCATTCCAGAAACTTTGGGAGATTTTAAAGCCATGTCGAAGGAGCAATACGTAAACCAATATCTACTCTATGGGAAATACAGAGGTCTGTACTATGGAGAGAGATTTGTGATGAACATAAAAGGTGGTCCTCAAAAATACACCAAAACTCTTTCCCTAGTCACTAGCATAGACCTTTCCATCAACAGCTTAAATGGAGAATTCCCTGATCAAATCACAAAGTTGGTTGGTTTAGTCACTTTGAACTTGTCAAAAAACCAAGTCAGCGGCCATGTTCCTGATAACATTTCAAGTTTGCGCCAACTATCATCTCTTGACCTCTCAAGTAACAGACTTTCAGGTGCAATTCCTTCCAGCTTGCCAGCATTATCATTTTTAAGCTACCTGAACCTGTCCAACAATAATTTATCTGGCATGATCCCGTATAGAGGGCAGATGACAACTTTTGAAGCATCCTCTTTTTCTGGGAATCCCGGTCTTTGCGGACCTCCACTGGTCCTCCAGTGCCAAGGTGATGATTCAGGTAAAGGAGGGACTAGTACTATAGAAGACAGTGATGATGGCTTCATTGACAGTTGGTTTTACTTGAGTATTGGACTGGGATTTGCAGCTGGTATTCTGGTTCCTATGCTTGTATTTGCAATCAAGAAACCATGGAGACTTTCCTACTTTGGTTTTGTGGACAAAATCGTTGACCGAGCATTGTGAGTTCATGACTATACAGCTATACATACAAGAAATCAACAGAGCCGCAAAGCACACCCTTCTCCGTTTTCATTTTAAAATTGCATGTACAAATCGTAGATGTAATGTTGATTGCTGTTTTTGTGTTGTGAAAGGAATTTGTGAGAAAGGACGTTGCTTCTGTTTTGAGATTACTTTACTTGTTTACTGATTTCCTGAAATTTGCATGCCTGTGATGCTGACAAAATCTATTTTCCATAGCAGGCAACGTAACTTATCAAGGGCTCCACGCTAATGCACTGCTAGAAATGCGTGAATTGATGAAAGTTAAAATAATTGATTTTTTTATATATATATTTTTCTGACATTTTTATAGTATGTACTGGTTTTTATGTATTATTAGGATTAAATATAATATAATATCTTGAGTTAAGTTAAATTGTGTTTAGTTAGTCTTCGGGTATAGAAGACGTATA
>Ga0325400_1006795_pt1 | contig 10908 bp, 9 predicted proteins | sample PopdelMetagenome_2_FD_205662 | JGI IMG/M metagenome (GOLD analysis project Ga0325400, IMG submission 205662) | Populus deltoides microbial communities from Bellville, Georgia, United States - Xylem-PdKOR-R1 | ecosystem: Host-associated > Plants > Phyllosphere > Stem > Wood/Secondary xylem...
GGAGACGTCCTGTCTGAGTGTCGAAGACCGCGGTCGGGTCGACGAGGCGCTGGAGAAGGAGTTCCGCCGCAAGGGTGTCCCGGGATCCAGGATCATCGGGTCGGCGAAGGCGGTGGCCCAGCAGCTGGACCCCGGCGCGGTCGTCGCCCGGATCGCGCGGGCCGAACGTGAGCGGCACGTCAGTGTCCGTCCGGCGCCTGAGGGGATGACCTGGGTCTGCGGACTCGTGCCGATGCGTGACGGGGTCGCCGTGAACGCGGCCCTGCTGCGGGCGGCGCGCTGTCGTGAACCCGGCGACGACCGGACGGACGCGCAGGTCATGGCCGACGTCTTCGTCGAACGCATCACGGGCCGGAACCCGGTGAGTGAATCCGTTCCGGTGGCGGTGGAACTGTTGATGACCGAGGAATCGCTGATGCGCGACGGGGACCAGTCTGTCTCGGTGGTGGGAATGGGGCCGATGCCGGCCCGCCAGGCGCGGGCGATGGTGGCGGATGCGGCCGAAAGGGATCAGGCCTGGGTTCGAAGGCTCTACACCACGCCGGACGGGCAACGGCTGGTGGCGATGGACTCCGATCAGCGCCGGTTCCCCGAAGGGCTGGCGCATTTCCTGCGGTTGCGGGACCAACGGTGCGCGACACCGTTCTGCGATGCCCCGGTCCAGCACGCCGACCACGTCACCCCGCACCGTGAGGGTGGGCCCACGTCCGAGGCCAACGGGCAAGGACTGTGCGCGCACTGCAACTACACGAAGGAGATCAGCGGCTTCTCGGTCCGGCGAGATCCGGAGTCCGGTGAGACGACCTGGAGGACACCGAGCGGGACGAGATACCACCGCTCTCCACCCGAGGCGCTCGGGCACGTCACCCTGCCCGGGGGCAGCGGGTACTTCGAGGTCGTGAACGTCCGCTACCTCCCCGTGCCTCGGGCAGCGTGAGCGTGCCGGACCGTTCAGTGCACGTCCAGCTGGTAGGTGACCTGCAGCGAGAAACCTGCCCCGGCGCGTCCCTCGACCACCACCTCGTGCCGGCCGGGTTCAGGCGTGAACGTCCCGGTCAACGCGGCCGCGGCGACCTTGGTCCGTCCGGTGCCCTCGGTGACGGGGTTTCCTTCGGTTCCCCGGATGACGGCGAGCGGGTCCAACTCGACGTGGTCCAGCGGGATCGGTGCGTCGTCCAGGAACACTGCTGCGTAGGCTCCTTCCGGCAACCATGCCGCGCCTTCGAACGCGTTCCAGTAGACGAGACCCGGGACGTGGATCGGCGTGCCGGTGGGTGCTGTGACCTTCCGTCGCGTCAGACCTCCGAAGTTCCCGGCGAGGAAGAACACGTCGTCGGGCTGGCGCAGCATCCCGTACCGGCCGTCCTGGTCCCGCACCGGGCACTGCGGAACCTCGGCGGTGGCGACCCACTCCAGCCAGCGGATCAGCAGCCCCTGGCGGGAGGAAGGGTCAGGGCGGCGGCGTCCGAAGATCACCGATCCATCGTGCCAGGGATATCGGCCGCTCCACAGTCACCCGCGGGTCAGCTCGTGGACCCTGCGCCGTACCCGCTCGGCCGCCTCCGGCGGGTTCCATCGCGCGAACTCGGGCCACTGCGCCATCAGGACCCAGCGTTCGTACCGGCGCACGCCGTCGTCCAAGGCTCCCGGAAGCGGGCCCCGTTCGGTCGCTGCCGCTCGCGCCGAGCAGAAGCCCAGATCCGCGGCGGGGGAGCCCAGTCCGAACTCGGCCCAGTCGAGCCACACCAACCCCGTCGCATCGGCCAGGACGGTGCCGAGGTGGGCGTCGCCGTGGGTCGGGAGCAGAACGTCATCCGTGCAGGGGCCGTCGGCGAGGACCCTCGTCAACAAGTCATGATCGTCGGCCCAGAACCCCTCGAGAACATCACGAGGAGCCGGGACGGGCTCTGGGGAGGCGGGAGCTGCGACGTCACACCCGTGCAGGAGTGCCAGGTCGGCGACCACAGCATCCCAGGACGGTTCCCCGGTGGGCACGATCTCCTCGAACACCAGGAACGCACCACCGACGGTCCGTTGGTGGTCCAGCAGTCGCGCGGTTCGGACCGGCAGCCGCGCCGCGGTCTCGAGGTGGAACCTCAGCTCGCGCGCAGACACCGTCTTGGCCACAGCCGGGACACCCCGGTACCGCACGCCACGCACCAGGGATCCCGACATCGAGCCGGGGAGAGTTTCGCCCTCGTCGAGGAGGCGCAGCAGGTCGTCCACACCGACGTCCTACCGCGCCCCTGCGACAGACCCCCAGCGACCGGGGCCGGGTGTCAGTTGGCGCGGTTCGCCAGGTAGTACCGGATCAGCGCACCGGTCGAGGGGTCCTGCGCCTGCAGGGCGTCGACGTCCCCGGTCAGGGCGGGGGCGATCTCGAGGGCGAGCTTCTTGCCGAGTTCCACACCCCACTGGTCGAAGGAGTCGATGCCCCAGACCGCACCTTCGACGAAGGTGATGTGCTCGTACAGCGCGATGAGCTGACCGAGCACCGACGGGGTCAGCGACGGGGCCATGATCGAGGTGGTCGGCCGGTTCCCGGAGAACACCCGGGCCGAGACGATGTCCTCGGCGGTGCCCTCGGCGCGCACCTCCTCGGCGGACTTGCCGAAGGCCAGCGCCTTGGTCTGGGCGAAGAAGTTCGCCATGAACAGCGCATGCACGTCGGCGTCCCCGTCGACCAACGGGTGGGCCGGGGTCGCGAAGGCGATGAAGTCGCTGGGGATGACCCGGGTGCCCTGGTGGATCAGCTGGTAGAAGGCGTGCTGGCCGTTGGTGCCGGGTTCACCCCAGAACACCTCACCGGTCGCGGTGGTGACGGCTTCGCCGTCGTACCGGACCGACTTGCCGTTGCTCTCCATCGTCAACTGCTGCAGGTACGCGGCGAACCGGTGCAGGTACTGCGAGTACGGCAGCACCGCGTGGGTGTGTGCGTCGAGGAAGTTGACGTACCAGACGTTGAGCAGCCCCATCAGCAGCGGGACGTTCTCTTCCGGTGCCGCCGTGCGGAAGTGCTCGTCGACGGCGTGGAACCCGGCGAGGAAGTCGCTGAAGTGGTCCGGGCCGATGGCCACGGCCAGCGAGGTGCCGATCGCGGAGTCGACGGAGTACCGGCCGCCCACCCAGTCCCAGAACCCGAAGGCGTTGGCGGGGTCGATCCCGAAGGCGGCGACCTTGTCGAGCGCGGTGGAGACGGCTACGAAGTGCTTCGCGACGGCCTCGGTGCGGGCCTCGTCGGAGTCGGCCAGGACGCCGGCCTCGGACAACCGAGCCCACAGCCACGCCCGGGACAGTCGCGCGTTGGTCAGGGTCTCCAGCGTCCCGAACGTCTTGGACGCGACGATGAACAGCGTCGTCTCGGGGTCGAGGTCCTTGGTCGTCTCGGAGACGTCGGTCGGGTCGATGTTCGAGATGAACCGGCACTCCAGCCCGGCCTGCGCGTACGGCTTCAGCGCCTCGTAGGCCATGACCGGACCGAGGTCGGAACCACCGATGCCGATGTTGACGACGTGCGTGATCGACTTGCCGGTCACGCCCTTCCACTCTCCGCTGCGGACCTTGGTCGCGAAGGCGAACACCTTGGCCAGTTCGGCCTGCACGTCGGCGTCGACGTCCTGACCGTCGACCACCAACGCGGGGGTCGCCCCGGCGGGACGACGCAGCGCGGTGTGCAGCACGGCGCGGTCCTCGGTGACGTTGATGTGCTCACCGGCGAACATCGCGTCGCGGCGCGCCAGGACGCCGGTCTGCTCGGCCAGCTCGAGCAGCGCGGAGACGGTCTCGGACGTGACGAGGTTCTTCGACAGGTCCACGAAGAGGTCGGCGGCGGTGAAGCTCAGCTCGGTCGCGCGCTGGGGGTCGGCGGCGAACCAACCGGCCAGGTCGGGGGTGGTGGCGGCCTGGTGCGCGGCGAGCGACGCCCACGCGGGGGTAGTGGTGGGATCGACGGGTCCTGTGGTCATACGGGTGACGCTAGTGCGCCCCGTGCACAGGATGCGACGGGGTGGCTGGCACAGTGTCAGCGTGCAGCGGTGGCAGGACCTGAGCGACGTCGAACCCGGATTCGGCCCCTCGGTCGTCACCATCGGCAACTTCGACGGCGTCCACCGGGGTCACGCGGCCGTCCTGGGGCGGGTCGTGGACCTGGCCCACGAGCGGGGACTTCGCTCCGCGGCCGTCACCTTCGACCCGCACCCGTTGCAGGTGCTGCACCCCGGGCGCGCCCCCGGTCTGCTGACCGCGATGCCGCACCGGCTCGACCTCATCGCCGCGACCGGCCTGGACGCCGTGCTGGTCATGACGTTCACCCCGGAGCTGGCGAGCTGGAGCCCCGAGCGGTTCGTCGAGGACGTCTTCGTCCGCGCGCTGGGGGCGCAGGTCGTCGTCGTGGGCCACGACGTACGGTTCGGCCGGGCCAACTCCGGAGATCTGGCCACCATGCAGGAACTGGGACGACGGTTGGGATTCGACGTGGTCGTGCTCGACGATCTGGGTGAGCAGCCCGACGCACAGCGGTGGAGTTCGACGGCGGCGCGCGAGGCGCTGGGCGACGGTGACGTCGCGCGGGCGAACGAGGTCCTGGGGCACCCGCACCGGGTGACGTCGACGATCGTGCACGGCGACCACCGTGGCCGGGAGCTCGGATACCCGACCGCCAACCTCGACACCACGACGGCGCAGGGGCTCATCCCCGCCGACGGCGTCTACGCCGGCTGGCTCACCCGGCCGAACGGCGACCGGCTGCCGGCGGCGATCTCGATCGGGACCAACCCGACCTTCGAGGGAGAGCGGCGTCAGCTCGAGGCCTTCTGCCTGGACGTCACGGGCGCGCTGAACCTGTACGGCGAGCTGGTCGACCTCGACTTCGTGGCGCACCTGCGCCCGACGCTGAAGTTCGAAGGCATCGAGGCGCTCGTGCACCAGATGGAGCGGGACGTCACGCGGTGCCGGGACATCCTGCTGGGTCAAGGGCCTGCGTAGTCCTGAGGGTCGCGCAACCGCTGGTAGTCTGGACGACGCCGTTCGATCGGCCGCGGATCCAGAGAGCCCGGGTGAACCAGCCCCGTGGCACCGCGCAACGAGTGCAAGGAGAGACGAGTGCCCCTCGACGCCGCAGTCAAGAAGCAGATCATGACCGAGTACGCCACCAGCGAGGGCGACACCGGCTCGCCCGAGGTCCAGGTGGCGATGCTGACGCAGCGCATCCGTGACCTGACGGAGCACCTCAAGCAGCACCAGCACGACCACCACAGCCGCCGCGGGCTGCTGCTGCTGGTCGGCCAGCGCCGCAACCTGCTGAAGTACATGGCCAAGAAGGACATCAACCGTTACCGCTCGATCATCGAGCGTCTCGGCATCCGCCGCTGATCTAGGTCAGAGGCCGCAGTTCAGGGGTGGTCCCGACACACGGGGCCACCCCTGCTGCGCATTCCGGCCGCACTCGCGGCAGACTCGTACCGGATCCGCATCGTCGCACCGGTCCTCGGTAGTGGCCTCCGGAAGTGTGTGAACCCTTCCGTGGGCCTCGATCGAAGGCCGGGGGCGTGCGGGTCGTGGCGCATCAGACGTGCCACAGGACGAGTACCCGAAACACAACCCCATGAGGAGGAACCCCTTGGAGGGTCCCGAGATCACCGCCGCCGAAGCCGTCCTCGACAACGGCTCGTTCGGCACCCGTACCGTGCGCTTCGAGACCGGACGCCTCGCCAAGCAGGCCGCCGGCTCCGCGAGCGTCTACCTCGACGGCGAGACGTTCCTGCTCAGCGCCACCAGCGCCGGGAAGTCCCCGAAGGACCAGTTCGACTTCTTCCCGCTGACGATCGACGTCGAGGAGCGGTCCTACGCGGCCGGCAAGATCCCCGGCTCCTTCTTCCGCCGCGAGGGTCGTCCCTCCACTGAGGCGATCCTGGCCTGCCGCCTGATCGACCGTCCGCTGCGCCCGAGCTTCGTCAAGGGCCTGCGCAACGAGGTCCAGGTCGTCGTGTCCGTCATGGCGATCCACCCCGACGACGCCTACGACGTCGTGGCCATCAACGCCGCGTCGATGTCGACCCAGCTCTCGGGTCTGCCGTTCTCCGGCCCGATCGGTGGCGTCCGCGTCGCCCTCATCGACGGCCAGTGGGTCGCGTTCCCGCGCTACTCCGAGATCGAGCGCGCCGTGTTCGACATGGTCGTCGCCGGCCGTGTCGTGACCGCCGCGGACGGCACCGAGGACGTCGCGATCATGATGGTCGAGGCCGAGGCGACCGAAGGTTCCTGGAACCTGATCAAGAACGAGGGCGCCACCGCCCCCACCGAGGAGATCGTGGCGCAGGGCCTCGAGGCCGCCAAGCCCCACATCGCCAAGCTGGTCAAGGCGCAGGCCGAGGTCGCCGCCAAGGCCGCCAAGCCCACCGCCGAGTTCCCGGTCTTCCTGGACTACCAGGACGACGCGTTCGCCGCCGTCCTGGCCGCCACCGAGACCGACCTGGCCGCCGCGTTGGCCATCGCCGGCAAGCAGGAGCGCGAGTCCCGGATCGATGAGATCAAGGACGAGGTCAAGGGCAAGCTCGCCGAGCAGTTCGCGGGCCGCGAGAAGGAGATCTCCGCGGCCTACCGCTCGGTGCAGAAGAAGCTGGTCCGCCAGCGCATCCTGAAGGACAAGGTCCGCATCGACGGCCGCGGTCTGGCCGACATCCGGACGCTGTCCGCCGAGGTCGAGGTCCTGCCCCGCGTGCACGGTTCGGCGCTGTTCGAGCGCGGCGAGACCCAGATCCTGGGCGTCACCACGCTGAACATGCTCCGCATGGAGCAGCAGCTCGACACGTTGTCGCCGGTGACGCGCAAGCGCTACATGCACAACTACAACTTCCCGCCGTACTCCACCGGTGAGACCGGCCGCGTGGGTTCGCCCAAGCGCCGCGAGATCGGTCACGGCGCACTGGCTGAGCGCGCCCTCGTGCCGGTGCTGCCGGCCCGCGACGAGTTCCCCTACGCGATCCGTCAGGTCTCCGAGGCCCTCGGCTCCAACGGTTCCACCTCGATGGGTTCGGTCTGTGCCTCGACCCTGTCGCTGCTGAACGCGGGTGTGCCGCTGCGCGCAGCCGTCGCCGGTATCGCCATGGGCCTGGTCTCCGACACCGTGGACGGTGAGACGCAGTACGCCGCGCTCACCGACATCCTCGGCGCCGAGGACGCGTTCGGGGACATGGACTTCAAGGTCGCCGGGACCAAGGAGTTCGTCACCGCGATCCAGCTCGACACCAAGCTCGACGGCATCCCCGCCTCGGTGCTCGCCGGTGCGCTGACCCAGGCCCGCGACGCGCGCCTGTACATCCTGGACGTCATGGCCGAGGCCATCGACACCCCGGACGAGATGGCGCCGACCGCGCCGCGGATCATCACCGTCAAGGTCCCCGTGGACAAGATCGGCGAGGTCATCGGGCCCAAGGGCAAGATGATCAACCAGATCCAGGAGGACACCGGCGCCGACATCTCCATCGAGGACGACGGCACGGTGTTCATCGGGGCCTCCGACGGTCCCTCGGCGGAGGCGGCCCGCGCAGCGGTCAACGCCATCGCCAACCCGACGATGCCCGAGGTCGGCGAGCGTTACCTCGGCACCGTCGTCAAGACGACCACCTTCGGTGCGTTCGTCTCGCTGCTGCCCGGCAAGGACGGCCTGCTGCACATCTCGCAGCTGCGCAAGCTCTCCGGCGGCAAGCGTGTCGACAACGTCGAGGACGTCGTCGCGGTGGGCCAGAAGGTCCAGGTCGAGATCGCCGAGATCGACCCGCGCGGCAAGCTGTCGCTGATCCCCGTGGTGGCGGAGGAAGCTTCCTCCGAGGACTCCGCAGCTCCCGCGACCGAACCGGCCGACGCCTGATCGTGTCGTCCAACCGCTCCGGGAACCCCGTCGCGCTGCCTCTCGAGGCGGCCGGCGGGGTTCCCGCTACCACCACCCTGTCCGAACTCGACGGGGCCGTCGTCAAGCGCACGATCCTGCCGTCCGGGGCGCGGGTCCTGACCGAGGCGATGCCCGGTCAGCGCTCGGCCACCATCGGGTGCTGGGTCGGCGTCGGCTCGCGGGACGAGACCCGCGGCCACTTCGGCTCGACCCACTTCCTCGAGCACCTGCTGTTCAAGGGCACCGAACGCCGTGACGCGATGGACATCGCCTCGGCCTTCGACGCCGTCGGTGGCGAGGCCAACGCCGCCACCGGCAAGGAGCACACGACCTACTACGCGCGGGTGCTCGACGCCGACCTGCCGATGGCGATCGACGTCGTCACCGACATGGTCACCTCCGCCGTCCTGGACGACGACGACTTCACCAGCGAACGCGAGGTCATCCTCGAGGAGTTGGCGATGAACGACGACGACCCGGGCGACGTCGCGCACGAGAAGTTCGCCGAACTCGTCCTGGGGCAGCACCCGCTGGCCCGACCCATCGGCGGGACCGCCGACACCATCCGGGCCGTGGGCCGGGAGGACGTGTGGGCGCACTACCGCCAGCACTACCAGCCCGAGACGCTGGTCTTCACCGCCGCCGGTGGGCTGGACCACGACGAGGTCGTGGCCCACGTCCAGCGTGAGCTCGACCGCGCCGCGGGCGACCCCGGTCTGGCCGCGCCCCGTCAACGTCGCGTCAGCGGCGACGTCCAGGGCGGCCTCGACGCCGGCCGGACGTTGATGATCGAACGCCAGACCGAGCAGGCCCACGTCCTGCTCGGGATGACGGGCATCACCGCGACCGACGAGCGCCGCTTCACGATGTCGGTGCTGCACGCGGTGCTCGGTGGCGGCATGAGTTCCCGGTTGTTCCAGGAGGTCCGCGAGAAGCGGGGCCTGGCCTACTCGGTGTACTCGTTCAACGCGAACTACGCCGACTCCGGCTACGTCGGCCTGTACGCCGGGTGCGCGCCCGCCAAGGCCGCGCAGGTGTCCGACCTGATGCTGGCCGAGCTGGTCAAGCTCGGCGAGACACCGTTGGACGCCGCCGAACTCGGCCGCGGCATCGGTCAGCTCGCGGGCGGTCTGGTCCTGGGCCTGGAGGACTCCGGCTCGCGGATGAACCGGCTGGGCAAGGCCGAACTCACCCACGGGGTGTTCCTCGACGTCGACGCCGTGCTCTCCCGGATCCGGGCGGTCACCGCGGCCGACGTCCAGGAACTCGCGGCCGAACTGCTGTCGCGTCCGCGATCGATCACCGTCGTCGGGCCGTTCGCGGACGACTCCGCGTTCAGCGGGGTCGTGCAGTGACCTCGCCGATCAAGGTCTCCGTCGCCGGCGCCAGGGGGCGGATGGGTTCGCAGGCCGTCGCCGCCGTGGAGGCGGCCCACGACCTGGAACTCGTCGCGGCCCTCGGCCGCGGTGACGACCTGGCCGCGGCCGCCGGGTCGGACGTGTTCGTTGACCTCACCGTGCCCGACCAGGTCATGGCGAACGTGGAACACGCTCTGGCGCAAGGGATGCACGTCGTCACCGGCACCACGGGGTTCACCCCCGAGCGCGTCGCGCAGGTTCAGGAGTGGGCTGCTGCGGCGCAGCGCAACGTCCTCATCGCGACGAACTTCGGGATCGGCGCGGTCCTCGTGATGCAGCTCGCGGCGAAGGCGGCGAAGTTCTTCGAGTCCGTCGAGGTCGTCGAGCTGCACCACCCGGCCAAGGTCGACGCCCCCAGCGGGTCCGCGATCCGGACGGCGAAGCTCATCGCGGCCGCGCGGGCCGAGGCGGGCCTGGGCCCGTCGCCGGACGCCACCGAGACCGCGCTCGACGGCGCCCGCGGGGCCGTCGTCGACGGGATCCACGTGCACGCCGTGCGGATGCGGGGGATGACCGCCCACCAGGAGGTGATCCTCGGCGGGCCGGGGGAGACCCTGACCATCCGCGACGACACCTACGACCGGGCCGCGTACATGCCCGGGCTGCTCGTGGGCGTCCGGCAGGTCGCGTCCCGGCCCGGCGTCACCGTGGGCCTGGAGCACTACCTGGACCTGACCTGAGATGAAGACCAAGGTCATCATCGGCGTCAGCGTCGCCGCGCTGCTGTTCTACTTCGTCTTCCTCGGCCGGCTCGGTGCGGAACTCGTCGCGACCGGCGTGTGGGCCGGGGTCCTGCTCGGGATCGCGTTGTTCCTGCTGCCGATCGTCGGCCTGTGGGCCGTCGTGCGGGAGCTGATGTTCGGCGTCGCGACCGAGAAGCTCGGACGCGAGCTGGCCGAGCGCGGCGAGCTCCCCGTCGACGACCTCGACCGCACGGCCGCGGGCCGCATCGACCGGGCCGCCGGGTCGGCACTGTGGGAGCGGACCAGGCTCGAGGTCGAGCAGAACCCCGAGGACGCCGGCGCCTGGTACCGCCTGGCCATCGCGTACGACGCCTCCGGGGACCGCCGCCGCGGCCGGGCCGCCGCCCGCCACGCCGTCAAGCTCCACCGGGGCCGCTGAGGAGGCGCAGGATGGTGTCGACGACGGCCTCGACGGGCTGGGTGGCGTCGATGCGGATCCCGTCCGGGACGTCCTCCTGCGTCGCGTGCAGTGCCAGCACGTGCTCCCTGCGGTGGGGCGTGCCGCCGTACTCGTCCGCCGGGCGCGCGTCGAGGCGGTGTTCGAGGGTGGCGCGGTCGACGTCGAGGACGAACACCGCGTCGAGGACGTCGAGGAACTGCGCGTGGTTGCGCGAACCACCGCAGAAGAAGGTCACCGGCACGCCGTGATCGGCGGCGATCGCGCGGACGCGGTCCACGGGCCAGATGTGGTGCTCGTGGTGGACCCCGGGCGTCGGTGCTCCCGTGACGGGATCACCCTGGTAGGCGAGGGTCCGGTCGCCGTGGACCACGTGGAAACCGCGTCGTTCGAGGGCCTCGGCCACGGTCGTCTTGCCCGCTCCGGACACCCCTTCGACGAGGTAGTTGCGGACGCCCACTC
>Ga0325400_1006796_pt1 | contig 10907 bp, 7 predicted proteins | sample PopdelMetagenome_2_FD_205662 | JGI IMG/M metagenome (GOLD analysis project Ga0325400, IMG submission 205662) | Populus deltoides microbial communities from Bellville, Georgia, United States - Xylem-PdKOR-R1 | ecosystem: Host-associated > Plants > Phyllosphere > Stem > Wood/Secondary xylem...
TAATTTCTTGTATAGGATTTTAAAGTTAATTTTATGATTATTAGGTCATTGGTTTTCCTATATAATTAACGTCTTAAGTTAGTGAGTAATTTCACCTCATTGAAAATAATTATTTTGGTAAATGAACTGATAATTTAGCTTCTAAGAAAATAAGAAAAAACAAAGTATTAGTTATCATTTATAAACAAAGTATTCATTTAGTAACAAATGAATGATGTTGGAATAATATGTAGGGTTTTTATAAAGTTTCCTAATAGCACAAGTCAACTGATGCAAATGAAATATTTTATTTTTCATAATAAACAATATTATATCATGAATTATAATTTTTCTGAATTCACCCAATTATGAAAGTGAAATATTTTCAAATCAACCAGCATGTGTACTTAGAGAACATGTTAGATAAACCCTAATTTAAAACTAATTATTTACATTTTCTCACAGCCGATTAAAATTAAAAATTAAATTGAAACTAGAACTAGAACAACAAATCATTTATCTAGTCACAAATGAATAGTGCTACTAGTTACATATGCGTAGTGTGCTGGGAGACTATAAATGAATTATTTGCCATAAATTTTCAGAAAGGACGCTGGTGCTTTCTAAAAATTTTGATTTTTTTCAATAAATAAGTTTTAAAAAAAATTAATTTTGATTAATGTGCAACTTCTATATTAATATCAATAAATACATTTTAAAAAATAAAAAAAATATTTTAAAATAAAAAATAATCTGTTAAATTTACATATCTTGGGATTTGAGGTGGCCACAGGGCCCTCGAGGCCTGTACTTGCACGACCTTTTTCTTTTCTTCTGTTTTGTATTTGTATTTCATATTTTGATTAATAATGTCATGCTGGAGGTGGGTTTTTAACTTCCAACCAGTTTTCAATAAATAATAATAATAAAAAAAAAAATACCTGTGGATCTTTTCCTTAGAAAAGGCAGTGTTCCAGCCAAAACCATGGGCAGTTTTCTGTCAACCACAACAACAAAACCTGTTGCAGTAAAACCGGCTGCTACGCTCTCTGTATTCTGCTTTATTTTATTCTGTCTCCACCCTCTTTTTATCCTTCACTTTCACTCTCTGTTCTCTTGCCATATCTGTCTTCCCACCTGCCGCCCTCTCTATCTCTCAGCTTCTCTCTGTCTTTCCATTATGATTTCCCTGCAAAGGCTGAATGGGCACTCAAATTTTTCTGGGCATTAAAGAAGTTGCTTTGCAGAACCTGATATTACGTCTCAGCTTCAATCTTTCAGCCCTTGGTGCTTTGAGCAATCATCATTAGTGGTTTTTGTTCCAAGCTTCAGTTCTCCTGCTGCCACTGGGTATGCTTTTGTTTCTTTTCTTCTTTTTTTAACATCTTCATTTCTGCCACCCAATTATGCTTTAGAATTGGATGCTCTGGTATCTTATAACGTCCCAACGTTGGCTATCTGACGCATTAGAATCTCAACTGGGTTTATTCCTCAAATCTTGAACCTAATAGAAAGTTTTAGAAAAGTAGCTGATTAACAAATTCTCTCATTGGTAGTGGATAAGGTAATTAAGTAAGTTTTAGGAATTAAGTATTTTTTTTTAGGTTGATGGAACACAATGATTTAGGTGGTGGGATATTTCCAGGCATGGGATCAGGAATACTAGGACTAGAATTGCCACTGCACCAACAACAAAACCCACAAAACCCTCACCACTTGCAGCATCCCCAGATTGTAGCTTATGGCCACCATGAATCTGATCACCATCAACACTCCCAGCAATCTGCCAAACATGCCTATCCTTTTGCCTCCACAAAGCCTAAACAATTATCACCGTTGAGTAATGAAGATGAGCCTTCTTTCACTGGAGATGACAGCACCACTGATGGAAAAAGGAAAATTTCTCCATGGCAAAGAATGAAGTGGACTGATAATATGGTTAGGCTACTTATAATGGCAGTTTTTTACATTGGTGATGAGGTTGGGTCTGAAGTGAGTGATCCTATAGGCAAGAAAAAGCCCGGTGGCCTGGCACAGAAGAAAGGGAAATGGAAATCAGTTTCTCGGGCAATGATGGAGAAAGGATTTTATGTGTCTCCACAACAATGTGAGGATAAATTCAATGACTTGAACAAGAGGTATAAGAGGGTTAATGATATCCTTGGAAAGGGGACTGCCTGCAGGGTTGTGGAGAATCAAAGCTTGCTTGATACTATGGATTTGTCACCGAAAATGAAGGATGAAGTGAGAAAATTGCTCAATTCCAAGCACTTGTTTTTCAGAGAAATGTGTGCTTATCATAATAGCTGTGGCCATGCTGGGGTTGCCTCAGGTATTAATAACTCACCAGAGATGGCTACAGACCCATCTCATGCTCAGCACCAACAAGCAACACAACAGCAACAGCAATACCAAAGGTGTTCTCATTCAACTGAAAACGCTCAAGTTGTAACCAATTCGAGGACCGAAACAGAAGGGTCAAAAATGGCAAAATTGGCAAGAAATGAAGAGGATGACCACGACGAAAGCGAGGAAGATGAAGATGATTACGTGGAGGATGAGGAGGAGGATGATGATGATGAAAGAGACGATGATGAAGAGGATTATGAAGAGAATGAGGATGAGGCAGTAGAAGGCAATTCAAGGCATCAAAACGGGCATGGGCATGGAGATGAAGATGACCATGACGAGAAATCATCACGGAAGAGGCCTAGAAAGGAAGTGTTTTCAGCAACATCATCTCTGATGCAGCAATTGAATGGGGAAATAATGAACGTGCTCCGAGATGGAGCAAAGAGTTCATGGGAGAAGAATCAGTGGATGAAGCTGAAGTTGATGCAATTAGAGGAGCAGCAAGTGAACTACCAATGCCAGGCATTTGAGCTTGAAAAGCAAAGGTTGAAGTGGGTGAGATTCAGTAGCAAGAAAGAGAGGGAAATGGAGAGGGCTAAGCTAGAGAATGAGAGAAAAAGGCTTGAAAATGAGAGAATGGTACTGACTGTAAGGAAGAAAGAGCTTGAGTTGCTTGATACTACACATCAACAGCAACAACTGCCTTCAAACAAGCGGAGTGATCCTTCTTCCATTGCTGGATGAAATGTACTATAACAGACTAATTCTAGATAGTTTTGATAGATAGGAATGGCATTTTTTTTGTTGTTCTTTTAGGTTTATTCTATATAATTTGCTACCATTTCTGTACAAATTAATAATATATGAATAAGACCAGGAACTCGGAGCGTTTGTTTCTCTTGAATGCTTTTTTTTCTCTTAAGATAATGTCTAATCACTTGAGAGTGCCACTCTCGCTACATGTTCAATTCCTACTAATTAAAACTCTGAAAGTGCTAGGGGATCAAGCTACAGATCGGTGTTATTGATGAGAAAATATTGGATAGACAAATATGTTGGCGTAAAATTGTTCGTTCCCAAGAAAAGGATAATATATTGATAATAAAATTATTATGAAATGGTTTTAAAATATAAAATTTTGAAAAAAATTAATTATAATTGAAGTTTTTTTATTTTAAATTAATTTTGTTTGATATGAGTTAATATATATATTTTAAATTAATTTTTCTATATAATACATAGTACATAATATTAAATAATTATTAATAATTTGTTTTCTCATTTAAAAAATTCTGGCTTCACTGGAGTGAGAGTGGCCAGAGACTTGAAAAGCTTCCTTAGCAGGAGCGGTCCCGTGGCCATTCCCTCTGCCGTGCTTCATGCATTATAGACCAGTTGCTGGGCAAGAAAGAGTCCCACACTAGCTGCAGTTCCAGCTTCTGGTCCATGGGTAAAATCTTGTGCAATTACAGTCCCTATTAGCAAAGCCGACAAGATTAATGGTTAATTTTGAAAGAGGTCTTGAGACCCTGCCTGAGGCTTAGGCTTTGATGAAGGATACGAGGAGCAGTGGTTTCCTGCATCGCATCCTTGGAAGGGAGTTTGTGAAAGCTAATCTAATCTAAAGGTGCAAGTAAATGTTACGCCTGGTGAAGACTCCAACCCACATTCGCCTGATTAGAAGTCAGATCCATTATTTAGGACACAGGCGCAGACGTCCATGAAAATTCATATGTTATTGTTATTTCTTTATAGAAGAAGCTGGTTCACCTCCATGAACAGAGGGAGGGCACAAGGATCGATTCCATTCTGGCTGTCGGGTCTTAAACTTTGCCACGGTAATTGAAGGGGAGAAAACAGAACGGTTACTTTCTAAATTTTTGGGACACGACTCCCAAAGGCATCGGCAGCATCACGAATACTCGACGCAGTGGCATCCAGGATGAAGTTGAATTCGATGGCTTTATATTTGGACTACTATAATTCGTAGATCCGCTGGAGTGAAAAGCAAAAGGCCAAGCTCAAAACGCATAGCATTTCATTTTGGACATAAATTTCTAGAATCAGCTGTTCATGCGGGAAGTAAATGGCCTTTGATAATAAAGTAAAGGTGGGAAAGATGGATATAAGTTTTCCACGACATTCATTTCAGGTGTGAACAAAACTTATTGTCACCGTTTCAAACACCAAAACAAGCTGCTGGTCATAAAACCTGGAGGGATGGATACAGCTCACAGGTGCCAGGAACTGAATTCACCACCTGCTTTCATAATTACGAGTAGGAAAAAAAAGCACAAAAATTTTTGGGGCTTTAACACATTTTAATCCTCAAGCTCAATAATCTTGACCACAGATGCATCCCCAACTTTTTGGCAAATAACTACCCTGTCATGCGACTTTATTACTCCGGAAGCTTTTCCGTGATCAAGAGCAACCTTTAGAATGGACTCATTCGTAGCACTTGTAGATTCCGCCTGCAGGAGTCATGTAGGAAACCATTATTCAATAAACGCTACCCCCCAAAAAAGACAAATCTGTTTGTGAACTGCATTGTTCTAATGACATGACATGAAGGACTAGGGTCTGCAAGGTTTGAACCTAGACAGGGGTCACATTAGAATCTATCTGTTCAACATACTGTGGTAGTACTCTCAATCCAGAGCCAATACCAAGTTACAACAAGATTATGCCAGGAACAGCACATGCCACAAGTAAAACCCTAATCTGGTTTCATTTATTCACACACCAAGGACTGGGAATGGAAATCCCACCCTGGCCCCAAGAGTGGTTTCACAACGTATTATATTATCCTAGCTCTTATATTGTGACATACATGATCAAACACAATAACATGATCAGTCCTAGCCACGCCATAAGTAGTCAACCTATGCTAGCCACATTAAATGTTTATCATGCACGTGGAGCAAAACCTGAACATGAAGACAAATATATCCTCTCCTCCTCAAGCAAACCAAAGTGACCAAGTCAGAATTAATGAAAAAAGGTACTTACAGGATGTCGCGGATCAGCAAGCATAGGAAAGAGACCTCTGACAATGAGCGATTGCCTTGCCTGGACATTGATATGAAGATAACAAAGTTTCGTTAACTTTAATGTCAAGAGCATGCAAGTAAAAAATACATAAATAAATTGCAGAGTATAATAAAACTCTAGATTTTCCAAATCAGTTGGAAACAGGCAAAGCACAATTGACATTTCTCAATGGAACAAAACACAAAGTGGTTAAACAAAAATCCTTGATTTCATATTCCAAAATGGCTACTACAGTGAATCACATCAAGGGAATACTATCTCCTCCATATAATTAAAATAAGGAGGATTGTAGTTGGTCCTGACAAAAGAAGGAAAACAATCCTGTGCTTTAAATCCATCTAAATGAGTTGAAGCTAATAAGAGAAACCAAAGTGCACAAGGCTTAATTGGTACAAGATGTCATAAGCAATGTGAAATTCAACTTTTCATTTAACATGCCAGAGAGGGAGGGAAAGAAGCTGACAGGCTATTGCTATAATTATTGACAGGTTGTTTCAGGAAATCAATCCATATGTTTAGTAGGATATCAGGCAGCCACCATCCCTTTCAATTTTTTTTACAAGTCATGAATTGAGTGGCCATATTTGCAGGGATTTCTTGTCAAGTCCAGAAATGAATTTGGGGAAATTATTGAGGGTTGAAAAGCATTTCATAGAAATATAACCCCAACAAACTTTGTTAAGCGAAAAAAGTAAATTTGAATCAAGAACATACCTCAAAGGCCCCACTAAAGCTCCATTTCAATTGATTTGTCTTAAGTCGAGGGATGACAACAGACAGAACTGGCATTGTTGGCCTATACTTGGCAATCAATCTGCAATTGTAATGTATTAAGCATTTCACACCCAATAGATGATATGAAATTCTATATCTGATATAAATTCTAAACTGATGCTTTGCTAAATCAATTGGCACACTAGAAAACAAAGATGCATAAATAGAAAGATACCTTGCAGCCCTTCCTGAAGAAGTGAAGCATATAATGACGGATGACTTCACCTTGATGGCTGCTCGTACCTAGTTAATTGGAAAATACCAATAAGAAATGCAATCGGAAACATGGAAATGCTTCAACAAAACCTACAGACTGTTCTCACGATGAAGTCATTAAAGAAAAAAGGTTATGAAAGCAGCAATACCGCAGATGAAGCAATCGATTCAAGGTGGGTCATTGGCTCTCCAACATATTTGACAGTTTTCTTGAAATACAAGTCTTGATTGAAAACCTTCTCTGCCTGGATTGGACATTACAGAGGATGAAAAAAGCTAAAAGGAACAAAGTAAGAAATCAAACAATAACTGAATAATTGTTTTCTGCTTTGGTCAAGTATCAAGATTCAAGCACTGAAAGAAATAATTAGATTACAGGATAAGAGTTGCAAACATACTCTTATTCAATATTTTGTGTTGATATATAGAGCAGAACATCATTACTATAAAACCAGATCAAGGCTATGTGGGTTTCAGTGATGTCAAGAGGCACTGAGGTGCACGTCTTCCTTTATTACCTCAGACAATGAATTTCAATGAAGCGCTGCCTAGGCAAGCGCCTCATGAGCGGGCATCAGGTGTTGAAGCTAGCACCTGCTTGAGATACTTCTTTTTTGTTGGATTTTTCTTCTTTTTAACTGATTTATGTTTAGACCTATCTGTCCATTTTTTAATTTACTACAAGAAACAATTTAGGAGTATTTTTGTAAAAAACAAAGATTAGGGTAAAAAAGAATAAAACACAATTAAAATAGGAGACATACAGTCAAGGAACAACACTTGAAGAGAAACACAGATACAACTATGTTATGGTATTTTATATTTTCTTTTGATTTTCTAATGATCTAATCTTAATTGGGAAGATATATATATTTTAGATTTAAATAATATAATATTATACATGTTTTTTTTTAATCTATAGCATATTGCCTTGGTTCATTCATGCGAGCACTTGGCGCCTTGGGCATTTTACAAGCTTGGCGCCTTTAGCCTTTGACAACACTGGTGGGCATGTCAAGTTTCAAGAAATCACAAATGTGAACTCCAAATAAAATAGGTCTTGAAGTTAAAGCCCTCACAATATCTAAACCGATAAAATATATATTCAAGGCATCAAATACACACAACAAGAGTTCATAAAAAATAATCAAACACACAAACAAACACAGAACGAAAGTCCAGAAAAGTAATGAATTCCATGAGGAACAAAGCAAATAATTCAAGTAGTTGTGCAAAAAGACTAAATAATCATAGCAGGATCAACTCATCTTCTAAGCAGCAAGTGCAAACACCATAATGTTTTATAAAGTCCATTAACAAAGAAGTATAAGGGAAAGAGACCATATAGTTCAGAAATTTAAAGCAATAAAATACCATTCAAAAGAATAAATACATCTAAAGAGATTATATCTTAAAAAAATATGAAATTGGATTTCTAGCTATTATAGAACTTTGTCCATGAGAGGCACTCATTCAAAACCTCTCACTTCTTAAATTGCAACTTGCATCCAGAATTTAACCAAGATATGATAGCTGTCTTAAAAAAAATTACCTCAGCACAGATTTTACCAACAGTGGAAATGGTTTCTATAGGGTACAGCCCACGAAGAGTCTCAGCACCAAGAAGAATCGCATCACTTCCTGCAACAGATATAAAAGGAATTAAAAAAGAAAAAACTAAGGCACAAATTTTCCATGTTATAGCCAATCCTATAAAAACTATACAGTGAATATAACAAAATATAGTTGTTATCAATACAAAGACTCGGCCCACTAACTTATATCATGGAAATTATGTAATATGGAAACATAAGATTGGGCATCAGCCAACAGTCTTAGACGCAAGAAACATTTCAAGATAATAACCCACCATCCAACACAGCATTAGCAACATCAGTTGCTTCTGCACGAGTTGGTCTTAAGTTGTCAGTCATACTATCCACAACACGAGTGACCACTGCAGGCTTGCCAGCCATGTTGCACTTGTAAAGGGCAGCCTTCTGAAATAAGAACACCTGCAAATGCAAAGAGGTAAATTAGTTAAGGGTCTCTACCAACACCATTTTCTTGGCACTACCCTCTAACCAAGTATAAGGCATTTATTCCCGACAAAGGCCAGTGTAACAAATTGGCATATATAGCAAGGAGCATAAAAGTAACTATTATAAGTAGCATATCATAGGATGCACGACATGCCATCCCTGAGATACAATTTGAAACCTCTTTGAATCACGTTCATTGGCAGTCAAAGAAAGACTTTTTGGACATCTTGCAAAGTTCTCCTTTTCTTTTAAATCAGTTGTCCTTTCCATTGAACGGGGAAAACTAAAGCTTTGGTCATCAAGTTGTTCCCAAGCTAAAGAATGGCTTTTAAAGCTTGGCTTTTCCAACCCCCAAATTATTACAATTTCCCTACAAGATAATTTATCTGACCTTTAACAAATGGAAGATGATTACAAGATTTCAAATTTGAAGAACAAACTAAGAATTTGTTAGTGAGCTAAAAAATTCCAAAATCTAATAACCTATAATCGGCATTCTATTCGTCTGGAAAACACACATGATACTACTTTAGATATGTGGAACAGATTATTCATTATACGTTGTCTGCATTGAAGATGTGGTAGCTTTACCAATCTTCTATAACATCATTAAAATGCCTGAGTTAAGTAAAACATAGCAGAAGACATCAACAGAGACAAGTATAGGCTATCCAAACTGACCTTCTCAGATGGAGTGCCTGAGATATATCATAATAAAACACAGTAGTTGCAAGAAAAGGCAAGCATATGCAGATCTAGACATATTAGACCTTAAATAGCCAATGAATCCAATGCACAAGAACTTTATGCTATATGTAGAGCGACTGCTTCATTAAACTTAGAACTGACCTTCTCTGGTGGGAGATCAATGCCCAAATTTCCTCTGGAAAGGATAATACCATCAGCTTCTTGTAATATCTCATCAAAATGAGTTAAACCCTGAAAGAAAGAAAGATTTAAATAAGTACACAAAACTAGCATTACGTTTGATTTGGGCCAATACAAAATCAGTTGAGTTATGAGATAAAGGTATATGCTAAAAACCTCTATATTCTCAATCTTGGCAAAAATTTGAGTCTGATATAGATCACCCAGCTTAGATAGGTACTCACGGGCCTGCATTACAGTGCAAATAAGACTCTTACTGAAGTTATAAAAAATAGTTCCATTACAAAATACAGCAAGATGACTGATTATACAAGCCAGGATGCAACAAAAGGGCATTGAATCATGAAAATACTTACATTGCGTACATCTTCTGCATGCCGGGTATACGACAATGAGAGGAAGTCAATTTTGTTTTGAACTCCCCAAGTACTTATAACCTGGAATCAAAACAGGAAAAAAAACAGGTATGAAACTTGATAGAAAGACATGAGGCAGACCAAATAAACTCATAAAAGAAAAGGGATAAATATCACATGACATCCACTGTTAAATTGAAGAAGTTAGGTCCAGGACTGACCTCCTTATCTTTATCTGAAAGAGTAGGAAGTTCAATACGAATTTGGGAGGCATGCAAAGTGAATAAAGATCCAGCCAAAGTTGCTGAGTTCTTTATAACACAGACCACATCATTGCCCTTCACCTCAGAAACCTGCTCAATTCAATTCCAGGAAAATCTCAGCTAGTCATGTACAAGTATAGTTTTGTAACCAGACATGCTTGTGTGTGAGATGGCATATTCTTCATAAAATCACCCAAACAAGCTAAGACCATTGTGAAATATTCAATAAATAAGCAAGCAAGAATCCCACTTCCCTTCAGACAATGGATTAAATAACATTTACACTAGGAAAGAACTAGACGGATAATTATAATCAATGACTAACAACAGATGTACTTCTCTTACCTCCAGCCATACAGAAGTAGTTTCACTTCCAGTGAAGAGGTATTGGCCAACAAAAATGGTGTCTCCATGCTTCACTGCCTGCAAGACCAATTTGATAGTTACAAAAATTGTATGGAAAAAATAAATATATAACATAAACACACAATTCCTTTGATCAAAAAAGAAAACCCCGCACACTTAATTTTAAATAAGATGAACAGATGACAAAAAAATATTTCAATTTCAATTGTAAATAGTAAAAAAACATTTTTTTTAATTCAAAGTTCCAGCTTCTTGTTTGGCCCCATGGCCACCCAGATTTCGACAGAATTAAACATTTCAAACTCACTAAAGCATCCAAGAGGACTAAGTTTCATCTGGTTTTTTAAAACGGCCATTTGCATTAGTATCCTGACCCAATCACAGTTCCATCAACTATAAGAACAGAACAATTATTATTCCAGCAGTATCATAGCCAAAAAAGAAAAGGTGAAAACGAATACAAAGCAGACCTTAGATAGTCCATCAAAATTGATGGGGAGAACTTTAGATGAAGCTTCCTGTTCTTGATCTGGTGTCAGAATAACAAAACCATCTGCCAGAAGAGAAATGGAGTTGCCACTTTTATTAACAACCTGCAACTCAGGTCCCACCGTGTC